>ENA-OREN01001129-OREN01001129.1-marine-metagenome-genome-assembly--contig:-NODE-1129-length-33008-cov-21.411193_pt1 | contig 33008 bp, 32 predicted proteins | sample MGYA00248624_ERZ508555 | MGnify/ENA primary metagenome ERZ508555 (study PRJEB26222, sample SAMN06267773) | marine metagenome | isolation source: Saanich Inlet, British Columbia, Canada | place...
GGAAAGTTGCTGCTTTTATGCAGGATCGCGTTGGCCCCATGGGGCAAGGCGTGGGACTTCATGCAGGAAAATGGGGATTACTTCAGACAGTAGCGGACGCTCTCAAACTGTTAACCAAGGAAGATATTATTCCTAAAAATGCAGACAAACTTTTATTTATTTTAGCTCCATTCATGATTTTTATCGGTGCATTTGTGACGATTGTGGCAGTCCCATTTGGAGAAAACGTAATTGTCGCTGATTTCAATATTGGTATTTTTTATATTCTTGCCATGGGATCTTTAGGCGTAATCGGAATCATTCTTGCCGGATGGTCGTCCAATAATAAGTGGTCTTTGTATGGCGGGATGCGATCTGCTGCGCAAATTATCAGTTACGAGATACCAGCAGGCCTTTCAATTATTGTAATAATCATGCTGACCGGGACCTTGAGTATGCAAGGAATTATCCAATACCAAGCAGGTGGTATGTTTAATTGGATAATTTTCGCCAATCCATTTTCCTTTATAGCATTTTTTATTTATTTCATCAGCGTTGTGGCAGAAACTAATCGAACTCCTTTTGATATACCGGAAGCAGAATCAGAACTTGTAGGCGGATTTCATACAGAATATTCCGGAATGCGATGGTCTTTCTTTTTCCTCAGTGAATACGCAAATATGTTAGTGGTTTGTGCGGTTGCCGCTGCTGGATTTCTTGGCGGATGGCATAGCCCAATTCCCGGATATTTTGATTCCAATGGTTGGGGTGTTTTTTGGATGATGAGTAAAATAGTGTTCTTAATTTTTGTGATGATGTGGTTTCGCTGGACATTCCCCAGACTTCGAGTGGATCAATTAATGAATATTTGCTGGAAGGTATTTTTACCTATTAGTTTAATCAACATCTTCGGTGTCGGAATTTGGACACTGGTATTCGGATAAATTATGTCAAAATATTTTAGAGATATTTATGAATCTTTGTCAACCATGATGACAGGTTTAGGTATTACATGGATGCATATGGTGAGAATTAGGAAAAATAATGTTACCTTACAATATCCAGAAGAAAAATGGCCACGACCAGAACGAAATATTGGATTCGACCATAGTAATTATAATGTGATTCGAACTAAACTTCATGTTGATATTGATGATTGTATTGGATGCCTAAAATGTGAACGAATCTGTCCCGTACAATGTATCAAAATTGTTACTGAAAAAGCACCAGTACGTGGAGATGATATTAAAGATATTGGTCATGTAGGCGTAACATCCAATGGATCTCGAAAAGCTTTGGTTGTAACCCGTTTCGATATTGATATGACAGAATGTTGTTATTGTAATTTGTGTACTTATCCTTGTCCGGAAGAATGTATTTATATGACGGGAGGCCCAAACGCAGATAAGCATCCTATTGATTATGAATTTTCTGAGTTTGATAGAAGTGATTTAATTTATCGATTTGCAAAACCAGGCACGAAAGAAGGTATGAATGAGGTATTATCCAAAGATGGAGCAGAAAGTTAATGACTGAAATTGCATTTTGGTTTGTCATTACTATGACAGTTCTATCGGCTGGAGTGGTTGTGTTACATAATCAATTAATTTATTCTGCTATGGCACTTTTATTTACTTTATTCGGTGTTGCTGGAATTTATATTTTTCTTTGGGCTGATTTTATAGCTGGAGTTCAGTTATTGGTTTACATTGGTGGTATTTTGGTTTTGATCGTTTTCGGAATTATGCTTACGAATCGCATTTCATCTGTTCGTCTTTCGCAATCCAATGTTCAACAGGGTGTAGGGGGTGCAATGGCAATATGGCTATTTATATTGATTAGTTTTGTCGTCTCAAAAACACCATGGTATAAATCGGATGCCCTTGAGCCTATCGAAACTGTAGCAGGAATCGGGACACTTTTACTGACTAAATATTTGTTATCCTTTGAAGCAATTTCACTCTTATTACTAGGAGCTTTAATCGGTGCCGCAGTTCTTTCCAGGAAAGAAAACTAATGTACGAATTAAACACTTATTTATTTGTTGCGGCCATTTTGTTTTCTTTGGGCGTATTTGGTGTCATGACACGTCGAAATGGTATTGCTGTTCTAATGGGAGTTGAATTAATCCTGAATGCAGCGAATATAAATTTTGTAGCTTTTTCCCGTTTTGGGGGAATGAATTTAGAAGGGCATATTTTCGCTTTATTCGTTATTGTTCTCGCGGCGGCGGAAGCGGCTGTTGCCTTGGCAATTGTAATCAATATTTATAATAATTTTAATTCCATTAATGTGGATGAAGCGTCAGCCCTGAAAGAATAATGGACAATATTTTTATTATTTATTCCCTTTTGATCCTTTTTCTGCCACTGGCAGCATTTGTAATCCAAATCTTTTTTGGGAAAAAACTACCTCGAGAAGGAGATTGGGTTTCCGTCGGTGCAATTTCCATAACCTTAATTTTAGCCATCTCCATGTTCGTGATGATGCTGCTGGAATATAATCCAGACTTTAGACACGAGGCATCATTTACATGGTTGGACATGGGTGCCTTTTCGATTGATTTGGGATTTTTGGTTGATAATATCACTGTAATTATGCTATTGGTTGTGGCTCTAATCTCAACCTGTACCCACATTTTCTCTATTAAATATTTAGCTGGGGATATTCGTTATTCTCGCTATTTCGCTTATTTAGGTCTTTTTACATTCTCAATGAATGGGATTGTATTGGCGAATAATCTCATCTCCATGTATATGTTTTGGGAATTAGTTGGGGTGAGTTCGTATTTATTAATTGGTCATTGGTTTGAAAAGGATTCTGCAGCAGATGCTAGCAAAAAAGCTTTTTTAACAAACCGTGTGGGAGATATTGGATTTTTTATTGGAATCATGCTGTTATATACGGCGGTTGGTTCCTTTACCTTTACCGATATTTTTAATGGTGTGGCAAACGGCATGATTGCCGGAACTGCACTCACATTTGCTGGAATCGGTTTATTTTTGGGTGCTATGGGGAAATCATCTCAATTTCCATTACATATTTGGTTGCCTGATGCTATGGAAGGTCCAACGCCTGTTTCTGCTTTAATGCATGCCGCAACTATGGTTGCAGCAGGAGTTTATTTATCAGTACGGATTTTTCCAATTCTAACGCCGGATGCATTGCTAGTTGTTGCATATGTAGGTGGTTTTACAGCCCTATTTGCTGCAACAATCGCTGTAACGCAAAATGATATTAAAAAAGTATTAGCCTATTCTACTGTAAGCCAATTGGGATATATGATTCTTGCCGTTGGAACAGGAGTTTACACGGCAGCATTTTTCCACTTATTGACTCATGCTATGTTTAAGGCAAACTTATTTTATGGCTCAGGGTCTGTGATTCATTCTATGCATCATGCACTCCACGAAAAACATGACCATGAGACAGATCCACAGGACATGCGCAATATGGGTGGATTTAAAGATAGAATGCCCATTACTTATTGGTCGATGCTATTAAGTACGTTTGCTATATCGGGTGTACCACTTTTTTCTGGTTTCTTGTCTAAGGATGCAATTCTTGCAGGGTCATTATCATTTGCTCAACATCATCCCGAACATTTTTTACTTCCAGTATTTGGGTTTGGTGCAGCGGCAATTACTGCATTTTACATGTTCCGCATGATGTTTTTGACTTTTCATGGAAAACCCGAAATGCCCGAATTGATTGAGGATATTCATGAATCACCGAAAGAAATGGCAGGTCCATTGGTTTTATTGGGGACTTTAAGTGTTTTTATTTGGTACACATTACCTTATTCAAATCCTTTATCGAGCCATGGTTGGTTTACAGATTTAGTTGTCCCCATTGATTCAGTCGTTCCTGGGAACCCTTCAGCCAATTCAATCGAAGAAGGTGCCCACCACGCCCATGGATTGGCCATGTATATTTCGATTGGTGTTGCAACTTTAGGAATTGGTTTATCGGTTCTTATGTATTTGAAAAAAGTTCTCTCTGCCGAAACATGGCGAAATCGTGCAGGATTTATGTATGATTGGAGTTTGAATAAATATTATTTTGATGAGAATTATGATAAATATTTGTATCAACCTACCCTTCGTTTGGCGAAAAAGATTGCTTGGATTGATTGGGAATTATACGATAAATATTTTATTAACGGATTTGGACGTGTGACTTCATGGGCGAGCCGCGTTACAGGAAAATTTGATTACAATATCATTGATCAAATAATGGTTGATGGATTTGGCCGAATCATGGACAATCTTGGGGGTACACTTAAGAAGGTTCAGACTGGTCGTCTTCAGAATTATTTGCTGTATGTTACAGCAGGGATAATCATTTTAATGATTATCCAGTCGTTTTAAATCGAATGAGTAAGGTGAGGAGAGAATGGAAAATATTCTCAATTGGATAATTTGGTTACCCATCATTGGGATGGTAGCTATTGCTTTTATTCCACGTGAAAAAGATAACTTAATTAAAATAACAGCTGCAGTCGCTACTGGATTGCAGCTCTTGTTAACATTAGTTCTTTGGCAAAATTATGATGCAGGGAACGGTGGGATGCAATTCACGGTAAGAGGTGAATGGATACCATCCTTTAACATTTCCTATATTCTGGGTGTTGATGGATTAAGTCTTCCCATGGCTATACTGACAGCATTACTTTGTTTTATTGGTATCTTTGTTAGCTGGAATATTAATAAAGCGGTGAAGGGATATTTTGCCCTTTTTCTTTTATTGGATACGGGAATCATGGGTGTTTTCTTATCCATGGATTTTTTCCTGTTCTACATTTTTTGGGAAGTCATGTTATTACCCATGTATTTCTTGATCGGGATGTGGGGTGGTCCACAAAGAGAATATGCAGCCATTAAATTCTTTCTGTATACATTGTTTGGTTCGGTATTAATGCTTGTAGGAATATTAGGTCTTTATTTTACTTGCGGAAATACGTTTGATATTCAGGTTTTAAAGCAAGTAGCTCCAGAAGCCCTTCAAGGAGTAACGTGGTGGGGCATGAGTGCCATCAAGGTTATATGGGTTTTATTGTTTATTGGATTTGCTATTAAAGTTCCGGTATTTCCATTCCATACTTGGTTACCGTTAGCTCACGTAGAAGCACCCACAGCTATATCAGTTTTACTTGCGGGAATCCTGCTAAAACTTGGTGTCTATGGTATTCTCCGAATTAATTATGGCTTAATGCCAGACGGTGTTTACTGGTTCTCAGGTGCACTTGCATTTTTGGGACTCATAAACGTGGTTTGGGGTGGACTCTGTGCTTTGGCTCAAACTGACTTGAAAAAACTTGTAGCATATTCCAGTGTGAATCACATGGGATATTCATTAATCGGAATGGCTGCAGTTATTGCAGCAGGTGAAGCAAATGGATACAATTTAAAAGCGGCTCAAGCTGGATTAGGCGGAGCGGTTTTCCAGATGTTTAATCATGGAACTATTTCTGCCATGCTCTTTATTTTGGTCGGAGTTATTTATGACCGTGCTCACCATAGAGAGATTGAAGGTTTTGGTGGTTTGGCAGCACAAATGCCGATCTATACAGGTATTTGCGCAATGGTCTTTTTTGCTGGACTTGGACTCCCTGGATTCTCAGGGTTTATTAGTGAAGCTATGTGTTTTATTGGTGCATTCCCTATTTATAAAGGAATCGTTATTGCATCCACCATTGGAATTCTTCTAAATGCGGCTTATTTCCTTTGGGCATTTCAACGAATCTTTTTTGGAAAACTCAACGAAAAATACACGGATTTACCGGAAATCAATAATCGTGAATTATTTACAGTTGTCCCTTTATTGATTATTACTCTTTTCTTCGGAATTTATCCTGCGCCATATTTGGATATTATTTCTAGCACCATGGATGTAATTATTAATCATGTTGTTACCATGGCAACAATCTCCGGAAAGTAAGAGCTCAGAATGACCAATCTACAAAGTCTTTCTTTCTATTATCCGGAGCTTATTCTCACAGTTGTGATTCTTGCAGCGATTATTTATGATTTAACTCTTGATAAATCTCAGTCTGGAAAAGTGGGTTGGCTCCTCGTTGTTGGTTTGATTGGTGTTGCATTAGCGATTGTATTTCAGGAGAATAAAGTCACAACTTTGTTTTCTGATGCAATTGTATTAGATCCATTCGCATCCTTTTTCAAATTGATAGTGATTCTTGCAACCATTTTTGTTTCCATTGTCAGTTTACAATCGGGTGAATTGAAAGCGTATCGGAAAGGTGAATATTTCACCCTCTTGGGAATTATTACATTTGGTTTATTTTTGATGGTTTCTACCGTGGATTTGATTTTGGTTTATTTATCAATTGAAATTGTTTCAATTATGTCTTTCGTTTTAGCTGGATATTTAAAGCAAAACACTCGTTCCAATGAAGCCGGACTTAAATATGTGGTTTATGGTGCTTTTTCGTCTGGAATTATGCTTTTTGGTTTGAGCTATATATACGGGCTTACTGGCAGTACAAATTATTTTGAAATCCAACACGCACTCGCCGGATTAGATTCCGAGGCAAATACTGCTATAGTCATGGCAATGATTTTGATGATTGCTGGATTTGGTTATAAAATCTCTGCCGTTCCATTTCATTTCTGGACACCGGATGTATATGAAGGTGCGCCAACTACCATTACCGCTTATTTATCTGTGGCACCCAAAGCAGGTGCATTTGCATTAATGATTCGGTTTTTTAATCAAGTCTTAGCGGATGGCGGTGGAATGGGTGGACTCGATTCATCTTCGATAGCAACACTTCCATGGCCGGAAATTTTTAGCTTACTTGCTATAATTACCATGACATTAGGGAATTTGGTTGCGATTCAACAAAACAGTATTAAGCGAATGTTGGCTTATTCCAGTGTGGCACATGCGGGATATATGTTATTAGCAATGCCAGTTATGTCTGGGGATAGTATGTTTGCCATTATGATATATTTGGTCATGTATTTATTTATGAATCTTGGTGCGTTTTTTGTTGTCATTACAGTACAAAACAAAACGGGTGGGGAAACATTTGACGACTATAAAGGTCTGGGATGGGAAATGCCAATGATTGGTATTGTTATGACCATATTTATGGTGTCTCTAACCGGATTACCACCCACTGCTGGATTCATTGGAAAATTTTATATTTTTGCATCCTTAATAAAAGGGGGTAATGAGTTTTATTGGTTAGTCATGATTGGCGGTATCAATAGTGTTATTTCTCTTTTCTATTATTTGAGAGTGGTTAAGGTGATGTACTTTGAAGGTGAAAGCCATGAAAAAATTGTTCAGCCTCCAACAGTCATGGCTGCATTGCTTCTTGCAACGGCTATTCCAACTGTTTTACTTGGAGTCTATTGGACGCCCATTGCAGATTGGGTACAGCGCTCATTAATCTTTTTTATTCAAACACTTTAATAATTATTTCAAACGTAAATATTTAATAGATCGGGAGATAGGAAATAATCACGTTTTACATATTAAATTTTTTAGTTAATCCATGAACCATATCGTTATTAAAAAAGGACACAATATTCGTATAGGTGGCGTTCCACCCAAGGATGTTGTTTCCATTGCCGGATCGGAATCGGTAGCCATTTCGCCCAAAACATTCATTGGTGTAAAACCTAAACGGATGGTGAGTGAGGGCGATTCTGTCCTGATTGGTTCACCGTTATTTTTTGATAAAACCAAACCGGAGGTCAAATGGGCTTCCCCGGCTAATGGAACGATCAAAACCATCCAATTTGGTGCACGACGGGTTATAGAAAAAATTGAAATTAAGGTTGAAGGAACTGAAGCAGTTTCGGGACCATCCTTTACATCGGAACAATTAGTGTCGGCAGATCGGACAACCTTATTAACCCGAATTTTGGAAGCTAATTTATTTCCCCTAATTCGCCAGCGTCCCTTCAATAAAGTTGCGAATCCAAAAGATACACCGCGTGATATTTTTATTTCGGCTGTTAATACTGCGCCTTTATCCGTTGACCTTTCCTTATTGATTGAAACAGAAAAAAATGCATTTCAAGCTGGTGTTATAGCTCTATCAAAATTGACAAATGGCGATGTATTTCTCACATCGGAAAAAGGACACCAATTCCAAAATAGTATCAACCAAACTATTTCCGGTCCACATCCCTCTGGGAATGTGGGCATACAAATTCACCACTCAAAACCAATGAAACCAGGTGAGTTGATTTGGACAGTTAATGCACAACATGTCATTACTTTGGGTAAATTATTTTTAACGGGATCTTATATTCCAGACGTTATTCTTACTGTTGCTGGACCTGGTGCATCAAAACCGAAAACAGTTGCTTGCAAAGTGGGTGCAAGTATTAAATCATTAATTGTTGATCAAAATTTGAAAGATGATGTTCGACTTATTTCCGGTGATGTATTAACAGGAAAAACCGTTGATGAAAGTCAATTTTTAGGATTTTATGATTCTTCTGTTACAATCTTACCCGATTCTGTGAATAGACCATTTTTAGGCATGCTCGCATTGGGGAGTAGTGATTCAAAATATAGTCTTACAAATACCTTTCTTTCCTTTGGCGAAAAAGAGTTCAAATTTAATACAGCACAAAATGGAGAAGAGAGAGCTATTGTTCCCATTAATGCTTGGGAAAAGGTGCTTCCTATGGATATTTATCCCAATGAATTATTCCGAGCCATTCTTGCTGAAGATATTGAAGAAATGGAAGAATTAGGAATTTGGGAATGTGATGATGAAGATTTTGCACTTTGCTCCTTTGCTTGTCCAAGTAAAATTGATGTGGGGTCAGTTATTCGAAAAGGGCTTGATCTTATGGAGTTAGAAGGATAAGTCATGCGTTGGCTCAGAAATATTTTAGATAAAGTTGAACCTGTTTTTAAAAAAGGTGGAAAATTAGAAAAACTCTATCCTATATTTGAAGCAACGGATACAATCCTTTTTAGCACCGATGAACGAACCCATTCAGGGCCTCATATTCGTGATAGTATAGATGTAAAACGCGTCATGATTCTTGTGGTCGTCGCCTTGATCCCGTGTTACATATTTGGCGCTATGAATGTTGGCTATCAAATGGCGCTTGCATTAGGCGAAACATCCACTTGGCAACAAAACCTGATCCGGGGTGGACTTAAAATTTTACCAATCATTGCTGTTACATTCGCAGCGGGAGCCTTTTGGGAACTCCTTTTTGCTGTCGTTCGAAAACATTCTGTCTCGGAAGGTTTTTTAGTAACATGTGCATTAATTCCACTTGTGATGCCAGCAACCATTCCTCTTTGGCAAGTGGCAGTTGCTACAACATTTGGGATTGTTATTGGAAAAGAGATTTTTGGTGGTGTTGGCATGAATATTTTTAATCCTGCATTGGTGGCCAGATCATTTTTATTCTTCACCTATCCTGCTCGAATTTCTGGAGATAAAGTTTGGGTCGCTGGACCTGACGGTTATTCCGGCGCTACAGCATTAGCAGTTCCTGCAGCTGAATTAAACCAAGATGCCGTTACACTTTTAGAGTCTGTAACACAATTTGATTTTTCCTGGATTAATATGTTTAATGGGTGGATTCCTGGCTCCATTGGAGAAACAAGTACATTATGGTGTGGAGTGGGTGCTCTATTTTTGGTCATAACAGGATTAGGATCTTGGCGTGTTATTGTGGGCGCAATACTGGGTTTAACTGGAATGGCCGTTCTTACAAATTTTATGGCAGAAGTCACTGGTTCTTCTAATACCATGTTGACACTTCCAGCTCATTATCATTTGGTTATGGGCGGATTTGCCTTCGGCGTTGCTTTTATGGCAACAGAACCCGTTACAGGTGCCCATACAGATAAAGGTCGTTGGGTATATGGTTTTTTCATTGGTGCATTAACGGTCATAATTAGATCGATTAATCCAGCATATCCGGAAGGAACTATGCTAGCGATTTTATTAATGAATGCCTTTGCCCCTCTTATAGATTATTTTGTAATACAGGGAAATGTGAAACGACGGATGGCTCGATATGCGCAGTAATACTTATACCTTAGTTTTTACGTCAATAATTACTATCATATTAGGTTTTTTTCTATCCTTGGCTGCATCATCATTAAAAGATATCCAAGATTTGAATGTGGAAAATGATATGAAGAAAAACATTCTACTTTCTTTGGGATTTGAACAAAATGAAGATTCACCTTGGACTTCGGATGAAATTCAAAAATTATTTGATAAAAATATTGAAGGAATTGTTTTAAATGCTTCAGGGCAAAAAACTTCAAAAGATCCTAAAGATATTGATACGGTAAAAGATTTAGAATTTTTGCCAATTTATATTAAAAAAGAAAACGGAACCATTGGAGGCTATGCCATCCCAATTGCTGGAAAGGGGTTGTGGTCAACTTTATATGGATATTTTGCTGTGGAACCAGATGGGCGGACTGTAAAAGGAATTACATTTTATAAACATGGTGAAACGCCTGGCTTAGGGGGTGAAATTGAAAAAGATTGGTTTCAGAAAAATTTTATTGGTAAACAATTTGTGAATGAAAAGAATGAATTACTTGGAATCCAAATAATTAAAGGCAAAGTCCAATCAGACGATAAAGAAGCCTATCATAAAGTTGATGGCATTTCTGGTGCAACTATGACGGGAAAAGGGTTAGAATATTTTTTAAAAGATGATTTATCAAAATATGAACCTTTCTTTAAACAAATTCGTGGAGAACATGGTTAATGGCTCTTCTCAGTAAAAAATCAAAAAAAGCCATCACAGATCCACTGAGTACTAATAATCCCATTACTTTACAAGTTTTGGGAATTTGTTCAGCCTTGGCTGTTACGGTTAAAATGGATACTGCGGTTGTTATGACTTTGGCAGTGGTAGCAGTTTTATCAATTTCAAATACCCTTATTGCTTTGCTCCGAAATTTTATTCCGACCAAAGTTCGAATCATTGTCCAACTATCTGTGATTGCATCTCTCGTGATTTTGACTGATCAAGTTTTGAAAGCCTACATGTACGATATTAGTAAACAGCTTTCTGTTTTTGTTGGGCTCATTATTACCAATTGTATTGTCATGGGTCGGGCTGAGGCGTTTGCCATGCAAAATACACCCGGGAAATCTTTTTTGGATGGTCTTGGGAATGGATTAGGTTATGGTGGAATTTTAATAGCTGTCTCCTTTTTCAGAGAAATTCTGGGAAGCGGGACCTTATATGGATTCCAAATTATTCCAGATGCTGCCTATTCGGCTGGTTATGAAAATATGGGACTCATGGTTTTGTCTCCCGGCGCATTCGTTATTTTGGGTTTAATAGTTTGGGTCCATAGAATTTCAGCGAATATTGAGGAAGAGTAAAAATGCTTGAACATTATATCAGTTTGGCAACAAAAGCCATGTTTGTTGAAAATATTCTTCTCGCATATTTTCTGGGAATGTGCTCTTTTTTAGCCATTTCTAAAAAGATTGATACTTCCATCGGACTTGGTTTCGCCGTCGTATTTGTTTTAACCATTACCTCGCCAGCAAATTGGGCAATTCATCATTATTTTTTACAAGAAGGTGCATTAGCGTGGGCAGGTTTTCCAGATGTGGATTTAAGTTTCCTAAATTTTATTGTATTTATTGCTGTCATTGCTGCCATGGTCCAATTGGTGGAAATGATTCTGGATCGATTCTCTCCGACATTATATCATAACCTTGGAATTTTTCTTCCGTTGATTGCGGTAAATTGTTCAATCTTAGGTGGTTCATTATTTTTAATTGAACGTGAATACACCTTGATTGAATCTACTGTTTTTGGCTTTGGCTCAGGGATGGGATGGTTTTTAGCCATTGTGTCTATGGCATCAATTCGGCATCGATTACGATATTCGAATGTTCCACATAAACTTCGTGGATTAGGTATTACCATGCTTTTAACAGGACTTCTATCAATGGCATTTATGGCATTTTCTGGAATTGATCTTTAGTGGAATTAACACTTCTAAGTATGTCCGTTTTCACAGGCGTAATTTTAGTGCTTGTGCTTATTCTAAATTTTGCTGAAAGTAAATTACTTCCCCAAGGCAATGTAAATATTCTTATCAATGATGAACCGGATAAAGCAATTGTAACTCGTCCAGGAAGTACTTTACTAAGTGTCCTTGCAAATGAAACAATATATTTGCCATCGGCATGTGGTGGTGGAGGAACATGTGCTATGTGTAAATGTCAAGTATTGGAAGGTGGAGGAGATATATTACCAACCGAAGTAGGACATGTGAGTCGAAGTGAAGCCAAAGATAATTGGCGTTTAGCCTGTCAGGTGAAAGTAAAAGAAAATATGAAAATTCATGTTCCTGATGAAATTTTCAGTATTCGAAAATGGGAATGCACTGTCAAGTCTAATGAGAACGTTGCCACTTTTATCAAAGAATTGGTATTGGATTTACCTGAAGGGGAGAGCCTTAATTTTCAAGCTGGTGGATATATCCAGATTGATATTCCAGAATACAGAAATTTGTTATTTAAGGATTTTGATGTAGAAGATGAATATCATCCGGATTGGGATAAATATAAAATTTGGAATTTGGTTGCTAATAATGATGAGCCGCTATTCCGTGCTTTTTCTATGGCGAATCATCCAGCCGAAGGGAACCGCATCATGTTAAATGTTCGGATCGCTACGCCGCCGCCGCCGTTATGGAATGATGTACCTCCCGGTTTGGCAACTTCTTATATCTTTAATTTGAAAACAGGAGATAAAGTAACTATTTCCGGGCCTTATGGTGATTTTTTTATCAAAGAGACTGATCGGGAAATGGTTTACATCGGTGGTGGTGCTGGCATGGCGCCCATGCGGTCCCATTTATTTCATTTATTCCAAACTCTGAAAACAGGACGAAAAGTTTCATTTTGGTATGGTGCCAGGTCTCTAAGAGAAATGTTTTACGATGACCAGTTTAAAGAAATTGAAAAACAATTCCCAAACTTTAGCTATAATGTTGCTTTATCAGATGCAATGGAAGATGATAATTGGATGGGAGCAACAGGATTTATTCATCAAGTACTTCATGATGAATATTTATCAAAGCACGAAGATCCCACTGAGTTAGAATATTATTTGTGTGGACCGCCACCCATGATTAGTGCTGTGGAAGGAATGTTGGATAATTTAGGAGTAGAACCCGAAATGATTGCCTTTGATAGTTTTGGTTAATTATCATAAAGTACAAAGATTTTTTAAAGCCCAACTTCTGTTGGGCTTTTTTGTCATTTGGCCATCTTGTAGTTCACCACGGACGCTTTGCCATTTTTTGGGTGAAACAATGGGGACGACTTACTCTATAAAAATTATTGGTGATGGATTTTATGTTGATTCTCTTTATGTACAACGGGGAATTGATTCAGTATTAACAATGGTTAATGGACAAATGTCCACCTGGGATCCTAAAAGTGAAATATCACTTTTTAATCAATCAAAAAGAATGGAACCAATTCCTGTTTCTCCCGAGTTATTCTTCGTTGTAAACAAGGCATTAGAAATATCAAAGATAACTGAAGGTGCATTTGATATAACTCTATTTGATTTAATGAGCCTTTGGGGGTTTGGACCCAAAGCTAAAAATGGATTCCCGAAGAAAGAAGATATTGAAAAGGTATTATCATATTCTGGTTGGGAGAAAATTAAATTAAAAGAGAGTGGAATTCAAAAATTGAATCCCGCATTAAAAATTGATTTGAATTCCATCGCAAAAGGATATGGCGTTGATCAAGTTTTTAATTGGCTTCAAATTCAAGGATTCAAAGATATTTTTGTTGAAATAGGAGGAGAAGTCAGATGTTTTGGTCGAAATCAGAAAAATAAATTATGGTCTATCGGAATTGAAAATCCCAATGGTAGCAGGAAACTAAATCAATTATATGCTGCTGTCGTTAATGCTGATGGAAATGCAATTGCTACTTCAGGGAATTATAGAAATTTTGTTAATATTAACGGGGAAATTCTTGGGCACACAATTAATTCAAAATCTGGTTATCCGATTAAGACTGATGTTTTGTCCGTTACAGTTCTATCAAATTCCTGCTTGAAAGCTGATGGATGGGCAACGGCATTAATGGCAATGGATTATAAAAAAGGTTTAAAAACCGTCGATGATTTGAATGAAATAAAAGCGATTTGGATTCTTGAATATGAAAATGGTTCAAGAAAGATAGCAAGGTCGGATGGTGTAAAAGTTGAAGATCCTTTATATGAAATTATTCGGTAGAAAAAGTGGATTTATCATTGTCACAATTTTCAGGATTTCCTCCACATAATGAACAAACACCATTTGGGTTAAGACCACCACAAGAGCCCGAAAGAGGTTTGTTGTTAAATATAACGCCAATAGCCATTCCGCTAATTGCTATCAATAATATGCATATTCCTAATATAGTTTCCATGCCTGAATTTAAAGAAAATTCTCATTTTATTTATCTTTATAATGTTGGGTTCAGAGTTCCTTTCTATAGGAGAATCATTGTAATTTTAAAGCTTCCATTTAACGGAAGTTGAACAATAATGAAACAAAAAATATCATTAATAATCTTAGCAGGAATTCCGGCTCTTTCATTTGCAAGTGGTTCGGCACATGGAGGTGTCCCACATTTGGATGGAAGTATTGAAAATTTATCTATTTTTTGGATAATTCCGTTCGTGGGGATTCTTCTTTCTATTGCCATGTTCCCTTTGGTTGCCCCCAATTTTTGGCATCATAATTTTGGTAAAATTTCTGCATTTTGGGTTGTTTCATTTATTGTTCCGTTTTTAATTAAAGAAGGATTCAACGTTACACTCTATGAAATTTTGCATGTTGGATTGTTGGAATATATTCCATTTATCATATTGCTTCTCTCTTTATTCACGATTTCGGGTGGCGTTCAATTAACTGGATCTTTAGTCGGTACCCCTTTTTTAAATACGATTATTCTTCTTATTGGTACCATATTGGCCAGTTGGATGGGAACCACCGGTGCTGCAATGCTCCTTATTCGTCCTTTAATTAGAGCAAACTCATTTCGAAAAAACAAAACTCATATTATTGTTTTCTTTATATTCTTGGTGGCAAATATTGGAGGGTCATTGACTCCTCTAGGTGATCCACCCTTATTTCTCGGATTTTTAAAAGGTATTGATTTCTTTTGGACAACTTCAGCGATGTTGGCACCCATGAGTTTTATGGTAGTTTCATTGTTAATAATTTTCTTTGCTTTAGATACGTATAATTATGGTAAAGAATTGGTGCCGATAAAAGTTGAGAGTGAGACTGAAAAACTAGGTATAAAAGGTTCATTTAATTTGATTTTACTGTTGGGTGTCATTGCAGGAGTTCTCATTAGTGGCTTTTGGAAACCAGGAATTTATTTTGATATTTTTCATGTTCACATGGAATTACAAAATGTAATCCGGGATGTGTTGCTTCTTGGTCTCGCTTATTCAAGTTGGGTGTTCACATCAAAATCTATACGAGAAGCGAATGAATACACTTGGTTTCCAATCATTGAAGTTGCCAAGTTATTTGCCGGGATATTTGTAACGATAATTCCGGCTATCGCCATTTTAAAAGCTGGAACAAATGGTGTCCTCGCATCAGTCATTTCTTCAGTAACTCAGGATGGCGAACCACTAAATTATATGTATTTTTGGGCAACGGGAATACTTTCAAGCTTTTTAGACAATGCACCAACTTATCTTGTCTTCTTCAACACAGCAGGAGGCGATCCTTCTGTTTTGATGGGTGAAATGTCAAATACTCTATTGGCTATTTCTATGGGGGCTGTTTTTATGGGAGCAAATACCTATATTGGTAATGCACCTAATTTCATGGTAAAATCCATTTCGGAATCTTCAGGAATAGAAATGCCAAGTTTCTTTGGCTATCTTTTTAAATGGTCTATCCCGATTTTGTTACCTCTTTTCATAATTGTATCATACATTTTCTTTTAATGCGAATTTCAAAGGTTACAACAAAAACGGGTGATGCTGGTCAAACTGGATTGGGTGGAGGCGAACGCGTGTCTAAATCACATCTTCGTATTCATGCTTTAGGCGCGATTGATCATTTAAACTCTGTCATTGGATGGACAATCGTTCCAGCTACGGAATCCTTAAAATCCACATTGAAAACACTTCAACAAGATTTATTTAATTTGGGCGGTGAATTGTCCATGCCCGGTTCTGAAATGGTTTTATTGAATTCAGGTAGATTGGAATGGTTAGAATCAGAAATTGATAATTTGAATGAAGAACTTCCTCCTTTAAAAGAATTTATTTTACCAGGTGGCTCGGAACTTTCTGCCAGAATTCATATTTCAAGGACTGAAACCCGGAACACTGAAAGAGAATTGGTTTTATTAAATGAATCAGAAAAAATCCCAGAACTACATATTCAGTATTTGAACCGTTTATCCGATTACTTTTTTGTATTAGCGAGATCAATTTCAATAACAGAAAAACATGAAGAAATTCAATGGAATCATCAAAAATAATATGAATTTTAATAATACAACCATCGATTGGAATCAAGTCCACCATGTTATAAATGGTGCCAATAGAATAATGCTTACAACCCATGAAAACCCGGACGGAGATGGATTAGGTGCAGAGTGTGGATTGTACCATCATTTGAATGGAATAGGAAAAGATATTCGAATTGTAAACTTTTCACCCTTACCCGATGAGTATGACTATTTGAATGATGGCGGTATTTTTGAATGTTATGAAAAAGATTATCATGAAAATTGGATTGAAAATGTTGATCTTGTTATTGTGTTCGATGTTGGAGATTATGTTCGGATACGAACGATCGTTGATGCGGTTAAAAAACACAATTTAACAACTATGAATATTGATCATCACCCACATCCGAATGCCCATCCTTTTACCCATAATATTGTTGATTTATCAGCTGCTGCAACAGGATGTATGGTATATGACTATCTCAAACTTTTTAGAGAAGAACCAATACAAAAAGAAAGTTTAGTTGGGATTTACTCTGCAGTTATGACAGATACTGGCTGTTTCCGTTATAGCAATACGGATCAAAAATGTCATAATATTGCCATTGAATGTTTAAGTGCTGGAGTAGAAACACACATTATTTACAGACAGATTTATGAAAACAGTACTCGTTCCAGAATGAGTTTGATGGGTACATTCCTATCAAATCTCAATTATGAATTAGATGGGAAATTGGCATGGTTCACCATTTCTCAAACGATGTTGAAAAATGCAAATGCAACAAAAGCAGATGTTGATGGTTTTTCTGATTTGGTAAGAACTATTAGAGGTGTGGAAGTTGCTCTAATGGTTTTTGAACAAAATGAATATCGGTGTCGAATTAATTTTAGATCAAAAGGGAACTATGCTATTAATGATATTGCTAAAGCCATGGGCGGTGGTGGGCATGCATTTGCTGCTGGCGCAGTTACGGAAGGTTCTTTAAAAAATGTTGCGAGGAAAGCTGTGGAAGAATCCATTAAATCTCTCGAACAAAAAATGAGTCTATCTCAATGAAAATTATAGTTGCGAAGGATGCGGGCTATTGTTTTGGGGTGAGAGATGCTGTGAATCTTGCTTATGATTCGGCCAAAGATCACGGAGAAGTATATATGCTTGGTACAATCGTCCATAATGAAAAAGTTGTGGAAGATTTATCCAAAGCTGGCGCAAAAGTCATTGAATCTCTCGATGATGTTCCTACCGATAAACCCATTTTATTTAGAGCTCATGGAACGGCTCCGGATACATGGTATCAAGCGAAAAATAAGAATTTAAATGTGATAGATGCTACCTGTCCACTCGTGACAGAAATTCATGATGAAATTAAAAAACTTGAAGCTGAAGGTCGAAGGACAATTATTATTGGTGACCATGGTCATGATGAGGTTGAAGGAATTGCTGCCCAAGTAGAATCACCCATCATTGTTGCAAATATTGAAGAAGCGAAAGCACTTCGAAAAATGAAAAAAGCCGGTGTTGTAAGTCAATCAACTCAAATGATTGAAAATGTTCAGGAGATTATCAATGTCCTCATGGAAAAGGTTTTTGATTTAAGGTTTGTGAATACGATTTGTTTTCCTACGCGTCGGAATCATGAGCAAATTAAGGAACTAGCAGCTAAATGCGATATCATGATTGTAATTGGATCATTTACCAGCGCAAATTCGAAAAGATTAACACAACTAGCATTAGAAAGAAACAAACAATCCTATCAAGTAACGGTTGCTGAAGATTTAGAAGCTTTGTGGTTTGAAAAATGTGAAACAGTTGGCATTTCTGCAGGCGCGTCTACGCCAGATGAAATCATAGAGGATGTGGTTAATAAAATTAAAAAAATTGGACATGTAACAGAAGAGGAAACAGTTTATGAGTAAAGGGACTTATGAAGTAAAAGTTGGCTTAGCGGAAATGCTAAAAGGTGGTGTAATTATGGATGTTACTAATCCTGAACAAGCAAAAATTGCAGAAGATGCTGGTGCATGTGCCGTGATGGCGTTAGAACGAATTCCTGCAGATATTCGTAAAGACGGTGGAATATCAAGAATGAGTGACCCCGAAATGATTTTTGGAATTCAAGAAATGGTTTCAATTCCCGTTATGGCGAAATGTCGAATTGGCCATTTTGCGGAAGCCCAAGTGTTAGAAACTTTAGAAGTTGATTTTATAGATGAAAGTGAAGTGCTAACTCCGGCTGATGAATTTAATCACATTTGGAAACATGATTATAAAACACCGTTTGTTTGTGGCTGTAGAAATTTAGGTGAAGCACTGAGACGTATTGCAGAAGGTGCAGCAATGATTCGAACTAAGGGAGAAGCCGGAAGTGGAAATATTGTTGAAGCGGTTCGCCATATGAGAACTCTTATGACAGAAATTAAACGTGTGACTCGACTAGAAGATGATGAAATGGTTGCGGAAGCTAAAAATCTCGGTGCCCCTTTATCTTTAGTGCAACAAGTTGCAAAACTTGGAAGACTTCCCGTCCCTAATTTTGCAGCAGGCGGAATTGCCACACCTGCCGATGCATCATTAATGATGCAATTGGGTGCCGAAACTGTTTTTGTTGGATCAGGAATTTTCAAAAGTGATGATCCTGCTGCCCGAGCAAAAGCGATAGTTGAAGCGACCACACATTATCAAGATGCAAAACGAGTAGCGAAAGCAAGTACTGGACTAAAGAATGCAATGAAAGGTCTTGATATGTCAGAAATTCCAGCAGAAGAAAGACTTCAAGAGAGAGGCTGGTAATTAAAATTGGTGTCTTAGAATTGCAAGGCGATTTTGCCCTGCATCATCGTGTTTTTGCGACTCTAAATATAGAGTCTGTTCCGGTGAAAGTTTCATCGGATTTGGAGTCTGTTGATGGGTTAGTAATCCCAGGTGGAGAATCAACCACAATGTCTTTGTTGATTGATTCGTATAATTTGCGAAACCCACTGAAAAAATATGGTGCTACGCATCCTGTAATGGGAACGTGTGCTGGTTTAATCATGATGGCCAAAGTTGTCCCCGATAAACGGGTAAATCCATTGGGATTTATGGACATTGTCGTTGATCGAAATGCTTACGGTCGCCAAATTGACTCGTCCACAGAAATGGTTTCATTCCATTTTAATTCAGCTACAAAAATGGAATTATCTACCACATTGATTCGTGCACCAAAAATTTCTGAAATGGGAAAAGACATTCATATTTTAGGAGAATTTAATCAATCACCTGTGGCAGTTTTATCCGGACATTTTCTCGGATTATCTTTTCATCCTGAATTGGATGGTATTAAAATTTTTCATCAAATCTTATTTGATCCGACCAGTTCAGTTTATTACAAAAAAATAAATCAAACTTATGCAGCTTAACTATTTGCCTACCCTTAATTCTCCGGAAGATATCCGTGGATTCTCGAATGAACAACTTCACGAATTATGCGATGAACTTCGTGCTTATATCATTGATACAATTACACAAATTGGTGGACATCTTGCTCCAACTTTAGGCGTGATTGAATTGACGGTTGCTCTCCATTATATTTATAATACTCCACAAGATAAGTTAATCTGGGATGTTGGGCATCAAGGGTATGCGCATAAATTATTAACAGGACGATTTAAGGATTTTCGCACCATCCGGAAATTTAATGGGTTGAGTGGATTTCTTAAACGATCTGAAAGTGAATATGATGTGATAGGTGCAGGACATGCATCTACATCCATTTCTGCAGCACTTGGAATTGCGGAAGGTCGCCATCAGAATAAGGATGATTTTCGAGTCGCTGCCATAATTGGGGATGGCTCTATGACCGGTGGTCTTGCATTTGAAGGAATTAATAATGCTGGACATTTGGGGCGACAACTCCTTGTTATTTTGAATGATAATGAAATGTCCATTAGTCCGAATGTTGGCGCAATTTCTACTTATTTTACTCGGTTAATTTCTAATCCACTTTATAATAAAATTCGAAACGAAATTTGGGATTTGACAGGGAAATTGCCGATCGCAAAAGCCACAACTCGTACTTTGATAAGAAAAGTAGAAGAAAGTTTAAAAAGTTTAATAGTGCCAGGGATTTTATTTGACGAATTAGGTTTTCGTTATTTTGGCCCAATTGACGGTCATGATTTAGACGAAATTTTACATACCCTAGATAATATAAAAAATATTAAAAAACCCGTTCTCCTGCACGTTTTGACTAAAAAAGGGAAGGGTATGGTTTCCATGAATGTTGAGAATAGGGAATATCATGACGATGCTGTCAAATTTCATGCAGTTAAACCTAGCAACAAAAGACCCTATAAAATTGAGAAAGAAGTTCCAAAAACAACAGCACCAATTTTTCAGGATGTATTTGGAAAACTGACTCGAGAAATTGCAAGAAATAGAAAAGATACGGTTTGTGTAACCGCTGCCATGAGAGAAGGGACCGGATTAGTCCCCTATTCAAAAGAATTTCCAGACCGATATTATGATGTAGGAATTGCAGAAGGACATGGTGTTACTTTTTCCGCTGGACTTGCAGCTGAGGGAATTCGTCCTATTGTGGCAATTTATTCCACATTTTTACAACGGGCATTTGACCATATTATCCACGATTGTGCTATCCAACATTTGCCTGTTATTTTTTGCATGGATCGATCTGGCATAGCTGGTGAAGACGGTCCAACTCACCATGGCGCTCTTGACATTTCGTATATGAGATGCATACAAGAAATGATTGTTACAGCTCCAAAAAATGGGAATGAATTCAGGCATCTTCTTTACACGGCACTTAATATAAAAGACCAACCCATTTCTATACGATATCCAAAAGCAAGTTCGGTTGAATTCGATGAGAATGGTCAAGCGGTCATGCTCCCCATTGGATCTTGGGAAGTGGAACAATATGGAACTGATGTGGCTATTTTAGCTGTGGGTCCTATGGTTTATACAGCAATTGATGCATCCAAACAATTAACGTCCACTGGTCTATCTTTTGAAGTTGTGAATTGTAGATTTATAAAACCCATGGATACAGCATATCTAGATACATTGAAAAAGAAATTTTCAACTATAATTACCTTGGAAGAGGGCACAATTACGGGTGGATTTGGTGATGGTGTAGCCAGTTATCTTTTAGAAAATGGATTCAATGGAAAAATGAAAAAGCTAGGGCTTCCTGATTCATTTGTTGAACATGGTTCACGAGATGAATTGTTATCATTAATCGGCTTAGATGTGGAGGGTGTTGCTAATTCAATCGGTGATTTTGTTGGTGAAAAGGGAATCGTTTCTGTTTAACCTTTTTCTCAATCCACTTATATCATTGAAAACCTAAATCCTAAAATTGAACTCCATTTTTTAAAAGAAAAAAAGAAGAATCATAGTTCAATAAAGTCTTCGTGAATTGACACTGTAAACCAGTAATTTTAGACTATGAATGAACAATTAAATCTTTTCAAATCCAGGCTGGACCAATGGGTGAAAACCACTGAATCATTGCCAACGCGTGATGCAGATTTTGATACCTTATCTGGTGAAGAACTAGATTTATGTTACTTCCCAGATTCTCCAAATGGTAATTATGTAGATTCAATCGGATTCCCGGGACAATTCCCATATACTCGTGGTGTCCATCCCAATTTATATCGTGGGAAACTTTGGACGATGCGACAATTTGCAGGGTTTGGTAAACCAGAAGAGACAAATAATCGATTCAAGAAATTATTAGAAAAAGGTCAAACAGGCCTCTCCGTTGCTTATGATATGCCCACCTTGATGGGATATGATCCTGACCACCCTTATTCTAAAGGAGAAGTGGGAAAGTGCGGGGTGAGTGTTGCCTCTTTAGTTGATATGGAAACATTATTTGATGGAATCAATTTAGGCGAAATTTCAGTCTCCCAAACCATTAATGGTCCTGCTATTGTTTTATTGGCATTTTATATTGCAGTTGCGGAGAAGCAAGGTGTTCCATTGGATCAACTTCGTGGCACACTACAAAATGATATTTTAAAAGAATTCATTGCACAGAAAGAATGGATATTTCCACCGAAACCATCCATGCGTGTTATTACAGATATGTTGTCGTATTGTACAGAAAAAATGCCAAAATTCAACACGATTTCTGTCAGTGGTTATCACATCCGTGAAGCAGGTTCTACCGCCGCACAGGAATTGGCATTTACCTTAGCCGATGGATTTTCTTATGTGGAACATGGGATAGAAGCAGGTTTAGATGTGGACGATTTTGCACCACGTCTTTCTTTTTTTTTCAATTCACATTTAGATTTTTTTGAAGAAATTGCCAAGTTTCGAGCAGCGCGTAGAATTTGGGCCAAACGTATGAAAAATAAATATGGCGCAAAAAGTGAACGATCCTGGAAATTAAGATTTCATACACAAACGGCAGGTTGTAGCCTTACAGCGCAACAGCCGGAAATCAATATTGCAAGAACAGGATTCCAGGCTTTGGCGGGTGTCTTGGGTGGAACTCAAAGTCTACACACAAATTCTATGGATGAAACGTTGGCATTGCCAACAGAAAAAGCTGCTGAAATCGCATTAAGGACACAGCAATTAATTGCATTTGAAACAGGGGTAGCCAATGTCGTGGATCCATTGGGTGGATCTTATTTTATTGAAGAACTCACAGATAAAATCGAATTGCAAGCAGAACAATATTTTACCGAAATAGAAAATTTGGGTGGCGTGATTCCTGCCATTGAACAAGGCTATTTTCAACGCGAAATCGCGCGCTCCGCTTCCGATTATCAATTTAAATTAGATTCTCATCAACGTATTATGGTTGGCGTAAATAAATTTGTAAAAGAAGATGAAGAGATTGATATTCCTATTCTGGAAATTGGTAGTGAAGCTGGAACCGGTCAGCGAAAAAAATTGGCTGATATGAAAAAGAGTCGGGACGAATCTAATGCACAGGCGATGTTAGTTGAAATTCAGGAAGCCTGTAAAAATGGGAATAACCTAATGCCACCCATCATAAAAGCAGCCAAAGCCTATGTAACTATGGGTGAAATTGTTATTGCAATGAAGGCTGAATTTGGTGAGTGGCAAGAATCCGCTGTTTTTTAGTTTTTTGTTATAGGTAAAAATATGCGTATAAATCAAAACTATTTTGGAAATATAATATTTAAATAAAATTTGAATTTGTCATTATGAATAAGAAAAAAGTTACAATTACTATAATAGCCCTTTCCTTTTTAGCGTTTGCTTGGATTGGATATATTACGCTTAATCCGGATCAGGAAAACCCAGGAATGATAAGGTTTCTTTCTCTTGCAGATATCCAGACTGTAAACCAAACAGAACGGATTCGATTGGGAGGATTAGTATCCCCAGGTACAATTCTTGTTTCTGAACAAAACTTGTTAGAATGTAAATTCCATTTGGAACAGGGTGAACATACAGTTCCTGTTCAGTTTATTGGAACGCGACCCGATCTATTTAAAGATGAAGCAGAAGTGATTGTGGAAGGGATTTTTGTCGATGGATTATTTAAGGCGGATCAACTCCAAACCAAATGCGCATCTCGTTACGAAGGCGATTTAAGAGACGAATCATCTTATAAGTCTGAAGCTATATGACACCTGTTTTAGGGAGTATTTCCTTAAGTCTTGCGCTGGGGATTTCTGCAGTATCTATTTTACTTTTTTCACTTTTTCTTAAGAGTGAAGATTATCGCTTTTATTTGGCTGGCTGGCGAGCAGCTTTATCAGTCTCAGTATTATCCATTTTAGCTACTTTCTTTTTATTAAATGAATTGCTAATTAGCAATTTTGATATAAAGTATGTCGCCCATTATACTAGTTTAGAAACACCAACATTTTATAAAATAACGGCGCTTTGGGCAGGCCAATCTGGTTCATTACTTTTTTGGTTGTTTATCCTTTCAGTTTATTCATTAATTGTTTTAGCTCAATATAAAAATTCTTTTACCAAGTTGATGCCTTGGGTCAGTATTGTTTTGGTTGCTGTTCAATCATTCTTTTTAATTTTAGTCAATTTTGTTGAAAATCCATTTTCACCCACGGATGCTGATTTTGTGGTGGTAAACGGAAATGGTTTAAATCCACTTCTTCAAAACTTGACCATGGCAATTCATCCACCAACCTTATATTTAGGATATGTTGGCTTTACTGTTCCATTTGCTTTTGCGATTGCCGCTCTTGTTACGAAAGATACGGGCTCTCTTTGGGTTCGCTCCATTCGCCGTTGGACATTAATTGCTTGGCTTTTTCAAAGCGGAGGAATCATTCTTGGGGGTTGGTGGGCGTATCAGGAATTAGGTTGGGGTGGATATTGGGCTTGGGATCCGGTTGAAAATGCATCCTTTATGCCATGGCTAACGGGAACAGCTTTTTTGCATTCAATCATTATTCAAGAAAAGAAAGGCATGCTAAAAACTTGGAATATGATTTTAATTCTTCTCACATTTACACTCTGTATTTTTGGAACATTTTTGACAAGAAGTGGCGTAATGAGTTCTGTCCATTCTTTTGCAGTTTCAAATCTGGGACCCGTTTTTCTTGGATTCATTGCAATTTTATTGGTGGTTTGTACTTTTTTAATAATTATCCGATTTCCTATCCTTAAATCTGAAAAACAAATTGAGTCATTTACATCCAGAGAAAGTGGATTTCTCTTTAATAATGTAATTTTTTGTGTGATATGTTTTGCTGTTTTTTGGGGGACAATTTTCCCTGTTTTGTCAGAAGCAATTCGTGGAGAAAAAATTACCGTTGGAGCACCATTCTTCAATCAAGTGAATGTCCCCATAGGGTTGATGCTATTATTTTTAACGGGCGTTGGGCCCTTACTCGTTTGGCGACGAACATCAAAGGAAGCATTCATTAAGAATTTCACTATTCCAGTTTTGACTGGATTAGTAATCTTTGTTTTCTGTTTTTCAATTGGATTAAGAAATGCAACTTTAATTTCTTTCCCTTTGTGTGGATTTGTAACGATGGCAATTCTTATTGAATTTCAACGAGGAATTAAATCTAGAGTGACTCGATTTAATGAATCATTTTTGGGTGCTTTAAAAATGTTAATATCCAAAAATAGATCGAGATATGGTGGGTATATTGTTCATCTTGGAATCATGTTTATGTTTATAGGATTTTCCGGCAATGCTTTTGATTCAGAAACTGAATTCGCAATTAAAACGGGTGAAACCAAAGAATTTGGTGGGTACAACTTTGAATTAGTCAATATTCAAACCATTGAGAGACCAAACCATATTGCCTGGATTGCTGGACTAAATGTTTGGAATTTTCACCATGAATTGGTCACGACTTTATTCCCGGAAAAACGGGTATATTTTTACAAGGATCCAAATCCTGATAAGCGACAACCCCATAGTGAATTGGACATTTACAGTACGTTGAATAAAGATATTTATTCTATTTTTTCCGGTGTGGATATGGAACAACAAATTGCATATTTAAAAATAATGATTAATCCGCTTGTTTGGTGGGTTTGGTTTGGCGGTTATGTTCTTATTTTTGGAACAATGATCAGTCTTTGGCCAGCAAAGGATTCTGAATGAATCTAATTTTTATATTAACTGTCATGGCACTTTTTATAGGATTGACCTGGTATATCATTACACCACTTTTAAGTGGAAACATGAATAGTCCAATCACTGTAAACAAACATGATTTGAATCGAAAAAAAACACTATTGCTTCGCCAGATTAAAGAATTGGATATGGATCACCATATCGGAAATATATCTGATGAAGATTATGCAATAAATCGACGATTATTAAAACGCGAAATCTCCGAAATTATCTCTGAAATAAAAAATGTATCGTGATTCTTAAAGTCACAACTTTATCAAAATATTTTAATCTATCACCAATTTTCCGTGATTTCTCGCTTACAGTTTATTCTGGAGAAAAAATTGGACTTAACGGCCCAAATGGATCAGGCAAAACAACCCTCCTAAAAATGATAAGTGGAATCACGTCTATTGACTCAGGTGAAATTCAAATAAATGGACTTGAAGTTAATCCAGAACAAACAAATTCACGAAAAAATGTTTTTTACTTGGGACATTCGGTCGGATTATATCCGGGATTAACAGGACAAGAAAATTTAGAGTTTATGGCTGGCTTGTATAGTCAGTCGACATCAACTATTCCTGATATTTTATCCAAAGTTGGTTTGGGAACAAATGAATCAAAGTTATTGAAATTTTATTCTCAAGGGATGCGACAACGATTAAAATTAGCAAGTGCGCTTGTCATAGATCCAAATGTCCTTTTGTTAGATGAACCTCTAACTGGATTAGACCCTGATGGGATTCAATTGTTTGAAACCATTTTATCAAATTGGGATTCTCGTGGAAAAACAATGGTCATTGTGTCTCATAATTTGGATTGGTTGTCCAGAATAACGGATCGAATAATTACTTTGGCCTAATCATGCTTGTGCATTTCATTTTAAAAGATTTAAAAATCGAATTAAGATCGAAAGAGATAATTACATCCATGTTTATTTTTGGATTATCTGTGACGTTAATTTTTGCATTAGCTTTTCAAGTTGCGCCTGCAATGATTCGTGAGTTTGCCCCAGGACTTTTATGGGTTGTTATTCTATTTACATCCGTTTTAGGATTAAATAGATTATTCTCTTTGGAGAGAGATGAACATGCATTGTGGAGTTGGTCCGCTGGCCCCGTTGATAGAGGGACCGTATTTATTGCGAAAGTAATTTCAGCTTTAATTTTTGTCATATTCTCGGAAATTCTCTTTATAATTCCATTCTTTGTTTTTTTGAATTTACCTATTGAATTTTCGTTTTTTCAACTGGGATTAATCCTATTTGTTGGAACGGGCGCTATTGTTTCTGTGGGCTGCCTAATTTCGGGGATCACCTTACAAGCTAGCCAAAGAGATGTATTGATCCCAATTTTATTGTTTCCTACTGCATCACCCGTCGCCATTGCAGCTACAAAATGTACCCAATTATTGTTCAATCAAAAATCCATAACAGAATGGAATTATTGGTTACTTATTTTGGGTTCATTCTTTGTAATTTTCACGCTCTTTGGATACTTGGTATTTAACAAGATTGTAGAAGAATAGTGCCTTTTTTTAATCATAGAAATAACTTAATTCATGCAGGTATCGCTGTTGCATTATCTGCCATTAATATCTTTATCGTTATTACATTGGATCCGCCCAACGCGGCTCAAGGTATTTTCGGTAATATATTTTATATTCACGTGCCCGTGTCTTGGACGGCATTTCTACTCTATTTTATGGTCATGATTTCTGGCATCATGTTTTTAACAAAAAAAGAATCAATTTGGGATCATCGTGGATTGGCATTTGCAGAAGTTGGAACCTTATTTATGTTTCTAATATTAACAACGGGTCCAATTTGGGCAAAACCTGCGTGGGGTCATTTTTGGCCATGGGAACCTAGACTCACAACAAGTTTAATATTATTTTTAATATTTTTGGGCTATTTTATGCTAAGAGAATTTGGTGGAAATACTGAACAAGTTTCTCGGTATGGAGCCGTGGTAGGTATTCTCGCTTTTTTGGATGTTCCATTGATTTTCTTTTCTGTCAAATTTTGGTTACCCGAAATGCAATCTCACCCACAAGTGGGTTCATACTTTGATTCAGGAAATTTATTTCCAACATTTTTGGTTATTTTTTCCTTAATTACCTTTATTATTATTTCGACTCTTATGGTTCGATTTAGAGTCTCAATTTTGAAACAAAATAATATAAATTAATTCATGACTTATTTAATGGCAGTCGTATTTTTAGTTTACGGATTGATTTCCGGATGGTTTTTTTATCAATTGAAACAAGAAAAGTTTATTAAGAGGAGTAAATAAATATGGAACGCAAAATTGTCCACGTTGTGGGAACTGGTACAATTGGTGAACCGCTCATCGGTCTATTATGTGATTATAGTGATCAACTTGGGATTGATGAAGTAACCTTTCACAAAAATTCCGCACTTCGTCGAGATAGATCTAAAGTAACTGATTTGTTACGTCGTGGCGCGCGCCTATCCGTGGATGAGGGGAAGGGGAAGGAATTTAGGAAATTGGGTATGGATCCGGATTTTGAAACGGAAGAATCAATCAAAAGAGCTTCTGTTGTTATTGATTGCACTCCAAAAGGAATCGGTCACGCAAACAAAGCGAAATATTATGAAAAATTTTCAGATTCGGTAAAAGGTTTTTTAGCCCAAGGGAGCGAGGATGGATTTGGAAAAAAGTATGCTCGTGGAATAAATGACCATGCTTTAAATACTAATGATAAATTTCTCCAAATTGTGTCTTGTAATACGCATAATGTATCTTGCATTACTAATACACTTGCCGTGAGCGAAGACCCGGATAATCTTGTTGAAGGAAAATACGTCTTGATTCGCCGTGCCAATGATTTAAGTCAGGCTGGGAGTTTTATCCCGGCGCCGCAAGTTGGAACGCATAACGATGATAAATATGGATCTCACCATGCAGCGGATGCTGCCGGATTATTTGCAACAATGGGCATGGATTTGAATTTGTTTTCGTCCGCTATGAAAGTGAATAGCCAATATATGCACGTTTTGTGGTTCAATTTAAAAGTGAAAGAATCAACAACATTAGCAACCGTAAAAGAGCAATTGCACAACAACCCTCACGTTGCAATGACTCCGAAAGATATGACTAGTACAGTTTTCTCATTTGGACGGGATCACGGACATTATGGACGAATCATGAATCAAACTGTGGTGGTTGAGCAATCCCTAAATGTTCGAAATGATCATGAAATTACGGGATTTTGTTTTACACCACAGGATGGGAATTCTATTCTAAGTTCAATTTCTGCCGCAGAATGGATGCTTTATCCCCATTCGTATGAAGACAAAATTCAATGTCTTTCTCATCTGTTCTTTAATATCATTTGAGCTTGAATGTCAAACGGGTCGTTACGGGCCCGTTCCAAGAAAATAGTTTTATTGCATGGCTAGATGATTTATCATCTTGTCTTATCATTGATCCGGGTGATGATTTACAGAAAATTATAGATTGTATCCGCAAAAGAAATCTTGAACCAATCGCCGTTGTGAATACTCATGCTCATTTAGATCATATTGGTGCTATTGCTGGATTAAAAAAGGAATTTGGAATTTCTTTTTATTTACATCCAAATGAAAAACCAGTATTGGATGGTTATGCTCGGGATTGTGCTTTTTTTGGAATGACACCCAAAGAAACGCCAGAGGTTGATTTTTGGTTTGGAAAGGAAGATCTATCAATTGGTGATTTTTCAATTCAATTGGTAGAAACGCCAGGACACACTCCGGGCGGTACATGTTTAATCATAAAAAATCATGCATTTACAGGAGACACAATTTTTGCTGGTTCGGTGGGTAGGACAGACTTACCTGGTGGAAATTGGGAAACTTTAAGTGATAGTTTGGTGAAGGCCATGAAAATAATTCCCGACGATAATATTCTACATCCAGGACATGGAGTGGACACAACAATGGCAATTGAAAAGAAACAAAACCCATTTTTGATTCCATTATTAAATCGAGTAAATTCCTAATAATGTCGGAATTAATACAAATTCAATCCGAAAAAATTAAAATGGATCCTATATTTGAAAGGTTCGAAAAAGAAATTTTTTCTTTTTCATCCCTCACAAAAGGTGATTCAATTTTAGTTTCAGTTTCTAGTGGTTTGGATTCTATGGCATTATTGTCTTTACTTGTTTCCAGTGGACACTTTGATATCACTGTTGCCCATATTAACCATCATCTCCGACAGGATTCTGATCAAGATGAATCCTTAGTGAAAGCGATAGCCGAAAATTTAAAAATCACATTTGAATGCAAATCGCTGAATCCAGATGAAATTGAATCCGGAGTAAGTATTGAACAATGGGGTCGGAATCATCGCTATCAATATTTAAATAAACTTGTGGTGTCGTCAGATATTAATTGGATTATGACTGCCCATCATGGAAATGACCAAGCAGAAACTTTATTAATGAATTTATCTCGACAAACGGGCTTGGCTGGACTTCGAGGTGTTGGAAAAGAAATTGGAAAAGTTCTACGTCCCTTATTAAAGTTTAGTAAACAAGAATTGTCAGAATTTGTTAAACGACAATCCATTCCATATCGTGAAGATTTAACGAATAATGATTTGTCTATTCCACGAAATTTTATGCGACATCGTGTTGTAAAACCGTGGGAAAAGGAAATCCCTTCACTATTAAAAGGTATCCAAGGCTCCATAGAACATTTTATTGAATGGATGGATGCTTTGGACCATTTTATTGATACATATCTAATTTCCAAAGTAATTCAATCTGACAATCAGTTCGAAATTCCTTTGGAAATAATTGAAACCATGCCAAATATGACGAAAGTACGATTGGTTCAGAATTTGTTTAAGGGTGATCATGATGACCGATGGTCTAAACATCAAATTGAACAATTGAAGCACTTTTTTCAAAACCAAGAAATTGGACATTATCATACCTTGCATAACGGCTGGAAATTATTGAGAGATAGATATTTGATTATTGGAGAAAAAATGGCTAAATGTGATGAAATACTTCCAGTGGAACTTGTTCCGAATCATCCTGTAGAATTTATCCAATTTAGATATGAATTAAATGTGGCTGAACCAGCTGGACTAACTTCAAGTCCAAATTTAGAAAAAGTAGATTGGTCAATATTAAAAGACCAAAAATTGGAAATAAGAACTTGGAGTCATGGGGACATTTTTCAACCCTTAGGGATGGAAGGTCACCAAAAGATAAGTGATTTTTTAACCCATGAAAAAGTGGACCTTTTTCAAAAAGAGAGTCAAGCGGTTTTAACAGCAAATGGCACAATCGCATGGGTGTGTGGAAGACGAATAGCAGATTGGGTTAAACTCACACCAAATTCAACAGAAACTGCAATCTTAAATAGAAGTCAATTGGATATATGAAAGCAATAGATCAAAAAAGGACACTATTAATATCGCCTGAAGACATTCAAAATCGTGTGTCGGAAATGGGACGAGAGATTTCCGAAAAATTCAAGGGAAAGGACCCCATTTTCATCGGTGTATTAAATGGTAGTTTCATCTTTTTAGCTGATTTGCTCCGTACTATTTCCATTGATTGTGAAATGGATTTTATCAAGGTGCGGAGTTACGTTGGAAAAAAATCATCTGGAACGATTCAACTGATTAAAGATATTTCTGCAGATGTTTCAAATCGACATATCATTTTGGTTGAAGATATTATCGATTCTGGACATACAATCAAATTCTTACGAGATCGATTGAGTGGCGCATCACCCAAATCTATTTCCGTGGCTACATTTTTAATGAAACCGGATGTGGCAAAAACAGATTTCCCAATCGATTTTATAGGATTTGAAATTCCACCTGAATTTGTTGTAGGATACGGGTTGGATTTCAATCAAAAATTAAGACATTTAGATGGTGTTTATCGATTAGATGAAGACTCAATAGACTAAACAATTAAGGAAGTTTTATGATAAATCAAAAAAAGACAAATCAACAAGGGTCTAAAAAACAAGATCCGAAAAAGAAACCAGATCAATTTGATTGGACAAGGGCAGGGAAAACCAGTCTCGTTTGGATCATGATAATTTTTGGCGCAATTTATATTTCAGGGTTAATGACTCAAACGGGAAAAAAAGAAATTGAAGTTGAATATACAGAATATCGGGAATACCTTTCTGAGGGTGATATTAAAAAAGGTGTTATCATGGGGAATATATTTCATGGCGAATTCAAGGAACCAAAAAGTATAGAAACTGCCATGGGCTCATTGAATGATATTACTCATTTTAAATTGACACTTCCATTTATAGAACGGGCGGACACGGACGCTTGGGATGCGGCTGGGATTGAATACACTTTTAAAGAAAAAACAATCGATTGGACTGGCTATTTGTTGAATATGCTTCCTTGGATTTTGCTTATAGGTTTTTGGTTTTATATGATTCGAAGGATGCAAGGTGGTGCAGGCGGAATGGGTGGAATTTTCAAATTTGGAAAAAGTCGTGCATCTCTGTGGACATCAGATCAACCTCGTGTCACATTTAAAGATGTGGCTGGTTGCGAGGAAGCAAAAGAAGAATTAAAAGAGGTTATTGATTTTTTAAAGAGTCCTAAACGATTTCAAAAATTGGGTGCAAAGGTCCCAAAAGGTGCATTACTTGTCGGATCTCCCGGTACTGGAAAAACATTATTGGCGCGAGCAATTGCTGGTGAAGCTAATGTTCCATTTTATAGTTTGAGTGGTGCAGATTTTGTTGAAATGTTTGTGGGAGTAGGTGCATCGCGGGTTCGTGATCTTTTTGAACAAGCTAAAAAAACTGAACCTTGTATTATTTTCATTGACGAAATGGATGCTGTAGGACGACAACGCGGTTCAGGAATTGGCGGTGGACACGATGAACGTGAACAAACATTGAATGCGCTTCTTGTAGAAATGGATGGGTTTGATAATGC
>ENA-OREN01001134-OREN01001134.1-marine-metagenome-genome-assembly--contig:-NODE-1134-length-32922-cov-3.708266_pt1 | contig 32922 bp, 37 predicted proteins | sample MGYA00248624_ERZ508555 | MGnify/ENA primary metagenome ERZ508555 (study PRJEB26222, sample SAMN06267773) | marine metagenome | isolation source: Saanich Inlet, British Columbia, Canada | place...
GACGCTCTTCCGATCTGTTATGTTCAATTTCTTTTATTTTTTTAGTAGTCAAATTTATTAATTTAATTTTTCCATTTTTTTCAGATATTAATAACTCATTATGATTAATGAAAGTTAAGCTCCATGGATCATACAAATTTACTATTTTTGTGAATTTTAAATTTGTCGCATATCCATAAAATGAAAAGAAAATTAAAATAATTGTGTAATAAAATATCTTTGTAAGCATTTTAGTATTAAATATTCTTTATTATAGATTCAAATTCTTTTAGTTCAGAATTCTTTGTGTCCCATGATGTTACAAACCGAGTTAGATTTTCTGAGCCATACCATGGATTAAATTTAACATTTTTATCTTTTAATAAATTTTGTATTTTTTTAGGAATTGATGCAAATACCATATTAACATCAACTGGATATTTTATGGTAACATTTTTAATATTATTGAGTAAAAATCTTAAAGTTCCTGCCTGTGCATTAGCTTTTTTTGCAGCATTTATCCAATTGTCATCTTCTAACCATTTTATTATCTGCCCTGCTATAAATTTATTTTTTGACCATAAATGTCCAGTTCTTTTCTGACGTCTTTCTATATCATCAATTATTCCTTGATTAAAAATTATTATAGCTTCACATGAAATTGTTCCATTTTTCGTTGTACCTAAACTTAGTATGTCAATACCATTTTTCCATGTTAATTCTGCTGGCGTACAATTTAGAGATGCACAAGCATTAGAGAACCTTGCGCCATCCATATGAGTTTTTAAATTATGCTTTTTTGCTAGATGTGTAATTTTGTGAATATCTTCAGGTGTATATAAGGTCCCTAATTCGCTTGCCTGTGTTAAGCTTATTGCAGAAGGTAGAACTTCATGTATTCCATGTAATCCATAATTATTAATAACCTTTGTAAGATTTCTTTCAGTTATTAAAGCATTAATTGTTGGCACAGGTAGTAATTTAGCACCACCTGTAAAAAATTCTGGAGCACCACATTCATCCCCTCCTATATGTGCATTATCTGAGCAAAATATACCTCCATATGGAGGGCATATAGAGGATAATGCTATTGAATTTGCTGCTGTTCCTGATGAAACAAATAGCACCTTTAGGTTAGTTTCAAATAAATCTATTAACATATTAGTAGCTAATTTTGTTACTTCATCTGCACCATAAGCAGGAGAAGAATTTTTATTAACTATATTTAAATAGTCAATAATTTCAGGAAATACAGAAGATTGATTATCAGATTGAAAATTCATATTGCCCCTAATATTTATTTTGCACCAGTAACTTTTTTAATATGATCTATCATGGCCATCATTCCTACTTGCCTTCTAACTGTTAAACCAGGACCAAGCCCCAATTGATCAACTATACTATGTTTTATATCCTTTATTTCTTCTTGAGAGTGCCCACTCATAGCTTTTGTTATTATTTCTACTAAACCTTTAACTATAGCGGCATCACTATCACCTCGAAAGTAAAAAAGATTTTCCTCTTTTTTAAGCACTATCCATACTTGAGCTTGACATCCAAACATTTTATTTGTTTCTGACTGTTCTTCTGAAGTAAATTTTGGTGATTTATTACCTATATCAATTAAATATTGGTACTGCCCCATTTCTTGTTCTAACGAATATACTTCCTTTAGGTTTTCAGCATACACTTTAAGTTCTTGAATCATTTAGCTTCCTTATTTATTATAATTTATTGCTTTTTGAAAGCATGGACGAGCTTCTATTCTAGAAAGGTAATCTAATATATTATTTAATTCTTCACTAACACATTTCAATTTTTTTGACATATATAATGAATGTCCAAGCATAATATCTACTGCAGAAAAATCTCCAATTAAATACTTTTTATTTTCTAAACTTTCATTAACTGGAATAAGAGATTTTGATAATAATCTTTGAGCTTGTCCAAGAATTTCAGCATTTCTTCTTTCTTCTGGTAAGATAATTGTTTGTACAACAATAGTATTCATGGCAGGCATCACCATTCCTTCACAATAATGAAACCACTGTAAATATGATGGAAATAATTTACTGGTAATAGCAGGTTTTAATTTTCCAGGGGCATGTCTTGCTAATATGTATTCAACTATTGCACCTGACTCATATATAATAACTTCTTCATCCTCAAGTACAGGGATTCTTCCTAATGGATGTCTACTTCTGTGTTCATCAGATTTTAGGTCTGAAGGATGAAACTTCATACTATTAATTTCATAAGGCAATTCTAATTCTTCTAATAACCATAATATTCTTCCTGCTCGAGAATTGGGGGCATGGTGCAATTTTAACATTTTATTAATCTCCTATTCAATACTTATTGTGTTAATTAGCTAGCTTGACTTTTATATCTAATTAATTAGAGTTATTATTATGAGTTTAAGCAAAAAAAATAAAATCTTTAAATCAACTAATAATAAAAAATTCTATATTTTGTTAATACTTATAATATTAATAATAACAATATATTTTCATTATTATTAATTAATATTTATTTTACCATAAGCCTAATGTCCTTCCATTTCCCGCTAAAATAGCAAAACATGTGATAATATGTAGAAGTATCCAAAATGTTCTAAGAGCAAGTGCACGCTTTACATCTTTTTGTTTTATAGGAGGATTAATAGGTTTATCCGTGTCACTATACCCAATAGGCATTCCTACTGTCCTTGCCCATACTTTAATCCATTTTCGCTGTCCGCTCATAAACAATCCTAGTCTACTAAATAATAGTATCTATTATAAGGATGTTCACTTAATTAAAATATAGATACGCATCCAGATAAAAAAATAAAACATATAAATAATAATAATAAATTTTTCATGATTTATATGTACTAAATAAATCTATTATAATCAATTAATGGTGAATAAATTTAAGTTCTTATTTTATAACCTGTTTTAAACATATAAAAAATTATTATTAAACAAAGGGTTGCAAAGCTAATTGTTGCTATTAGACTTATAGTAAAACTAAAATCAGAGACATTAAAAAATGTCCATCTAAACCCGGAAATTAAATATACAACTGGATTAAACATAGATAATTTTTGCCAGAACAACGGGAGCATAGATATTGAGTAAAAACTTCCACCTAAAAATACTAAGGGTGTAATTATTAACATTGGTACTAAGTTTAATTGTTCAAAGTTTTTAGCCCATAAACCAATAATAAAACCAAAAAGACAAAAAGTAAAACAAGTTAATAATAAAAAACTAATCATGTAAAATGGATGAATAATATTTAAAGGTACAAATAAATGCGCTGTTAATAATATTAGTATTCCTATAGAAAATGACTTAGTTGCAGCAGCACCTATATATCCTATAATAATATCTAAAGTAGATACTGGAGCAGAAAGCAATTCATTAATTGTACCAATAAACTTTGGAAAATAAATAGCAAAAGAAGCATTAGTTATACTTTGCATTAATACAGATAGCATAACAAGCCCTGGTACAATAAACACACCATAACTAATACCTTCTATAGTTTGTATTTTAGATCCAATAGCTGATCCAAACACTACAAAATATAAAATTGTTGAAATTACAGGAGCCAACAAGCTTTGAGTAATTGTTCTAAATGTTCTAGACATTTCAAATAAATATATAGCTTTAATTGCATAAAAATTCATATTTTATTCCTTAACTATATTTACAAATATGTCTTCAAGTGAGCTTTGTTTAGTTTGTATATCTTTTAGTTGTATTTGCTCATTAGAAAGGTCATTTAAAAGCATAGTAATTCCAGTCCTATCCTTATTAATATCATAAGTGTAAGTTAAAGTTTTACCATCAGCACTAAGTTTTAATGCATATTTAGTTAAAGAATTTGGAATAATATCTAATGGCTTATTTATAAAAATATTTAATATTTTTTTTCCCATTTTTTTCATAAGAAATTCTTTTCCTTCAATTAATAATATTTTTCCATTATTAATAACACCAATTCTATCTGCAATATTTTCTGCCTCTTCTATGTAGTGAGTAGTAAGAATTATAGTTACTCCTTTTTTCTTTAAATTTTTAATGATATTCCACATATCTTTTCTTAATTCTACATCTACTCCAGCTGTAGGTTCGTCTAGAAAAAGCACTAAAGGTTCATGGCTTAAAGCCTTAGCTATGAGAACTCTCCGCTTCATTCCACCAGACAATTCAATAATTCTTGAATTTCTTTTTTCCCAAAGTGATAATTGTTTAAGAATACCTTTTACATAAGCAGGATTTTTTTTCTTTCCAAATAAACCTCTAGAAAAATTTACAGTTCCTAAAACAGTTTCAAATTGTTCTATGGAAACCTCTTGAGGAACCAGACCTATTATACTTTTAGTTTTTAAAGAATCTTTTATTACATCGTAATTATTAACTTTTACCTCACCACTTGATGCAATAGAAATACCACTAATAATTGAAATTAATGTAGTTTTTCCTGCACCATTAGGCCCTAAGAGTGCAAAAATTTCACCTTTATTAATTTCTAAAGAAATATTTTTTAGAGCCTCAAAACCACCTAAATATTTTTTATTTAAATTATTGATTGAAATTATTGGTTGCATAAATAATCCTAATTTGTAATTAAGATAGTTGCTAAATTAAATATTACTAGTATTAATTTTATATTAAAATAATTGAACTAAAACTTATAATGCATATATATATTTAATTATGAAAGTTTTACTATTTATTATTTTTACGTTTATATTTGCTTTTCAAAGTAGTGCTAATTGGGAATTTATTTCAAAAGATAGCAAAAATTCTTCAATTTATATTGATATTAAAAGTATTAAAGTTTTTAAAAATTTAATATATGCATGGACTATGTATTCGTTAGATAAAGATGATATAAGAATTACAAAAACAGGTTATGCTTCATATATAACGCATGAATATTTTGACTGTAATACTTTATCTAGAGCTACTTTAATAGAATTAAAATTTCATAAATCGATGGGTATGGGTGAGTCATTTTATGATAGTTATCCAGATGCTATAATAGATACCCCCTCATTAGGTAGCCTTGGCTATGATTTAGTAAATAAAGTTTGTAGCTTTGCAAAGTAATCAGATTACGGCCAAAATATAATTGCTATAATCATGAAAATTACTGCAATTATAATTAATATGACTTTTCTATAAATTTCTTTATTCATGCTTTTTATTATTTTGTTGTTTATCTACAAATTTCAATGCATTTCTTAACCAGTTTATTTCTTCAGCTTTTTTTTCAGGTGTATAAGTATTAATTAATTTTAAGAAAGCATCATAATCTTCTATAGCAAGTTGAATTATTTTTTTAGCCTCATTTATTTTTTCATTATCTTGCTGCATTGAAAAATTTTAATCCATTAATAAGTAAAAAAAGTTAATATCTTAGGCCACATCAAATTTGGATAATAAGTATGACCTTTATTACCTTTAATCAATATTAAATTATCTTCTACTCTATCTTTTTTATAAATTATTTTAGGAAGTGTTAAAGTTTTAATAGCATACTTATAAGGATAAATATGATCTTTTATTCCAGCTACAATAATACATGGTCTAGGAGAAATCAGTGATATAATTGAATCTTGATCAAACCAATTTAGTAAATTCGGTATAGCATTTAATCCTGACGCTCCTCTTTTTAATAATGTATCATTTGTTAACCCGACACATCCTCCAATTGCTATACCATTAATATTTTTATCTATAGCTGCTGAAACTATAGAAACTGTACCCGCTTCAGAATAGCCTTTAAGCCATAAATCCAAGTTATATTTATTTTTTAACCATTTAACAATAAGCATCACTTCCGAAACTGTTTCACCTAAACTTGTACTACCCATAAGGATTGAATGGAACGAAAAATCTATATTAGGAGCTATATTAGCCTTATTTAATTTTTTTTCTCTTCTCTCACCAAATCCGATTCTTTCGTAAGAAACTGCAATAAACCCTTCATCAGCCGCTTGCAAAGCCAATGAACTTCCTTTTGCTACTTTATACACATCAGCTGGCATTTTAATTTCACCTAAACTTAGGTGTGCTCCAGAGTTTGAGCCTTGCATACATAATATTATTCCTTTAAAATTTGATACAGTATCTCTTGTTATTATGTCTATTGGAGCATGTCTATGTTTTGCAAATTCAAGATATATTCTTTTTCTAGAATAACCTGTTTTTATAGTTTCCTCAGAATTGTACTTTTCTTTACAATATAAATTATTATTTATTGATAGTAATTCGAGCAGTTTATTTCTAGCTTTGTTTTTCCATAGATTATTTGTTTTATTATTATGTAAATAATCCAATTTTTTATCTATGAATTTTATATTGTCATTAATTATTTCGCTAGGTGACAAGTATATATTATCAAAAACATTTGGGTATGGATTAAATTCTTTATAAATTAATAGGTAAAGTCTTCTTTTTACTGCTAATAACTTTGCTCTTATAAATATAAGAAAATTTACAAAAAATAATTTCATGTTTAATTAAAAAAATAATTATTTATGTATTTAATATATATTTTTCTAGTATGTTTCAAATTTTTTAAATTCCGACCAACAATTACTATTTTTTTCATTATTATTCTTCCTTAAATATGGGTTTTCTTCTATTAATAGAAGCATTTATTCCTTCTTTAAAATCTTTTGTATTTCTAAGAATGTTTTGCTCTTTTGCCTCCAATTTTACTATTTTTTCTATTTCATCTGCTAAGCCTTTATTTAATGTTTTTCTTATTGCTTTAATACCTAATGGTCCGGATGAATTAATTTCATTAGAGAGTTCTTGAGCTTTGCTCATAAGTTCTGAGTATTCAACTAAATGATCAGCTAATCCTATATTATAGGCTTCATCTCCAGATATCCTCTTACTAGTTAATAACATTAATTTAGCTTTTTGATTTCCAATAACTCTAGGTAAAGTGATTGTTGTACCAAATCCTTGATGAAATCCTAATATTCCAAAATTAGCACTAAATCTAGCTTCCTTACAGGTTACTCTAAAATCTGCTGATAGAGCCACCCCTAATCCACCACCTATAGCAGCGCCTTGTATTATAGCTATTATAGGTTTATTTGTTCTAAACAACCTAAGAGCTTGTTTATATAAGTTTTCATATATGTTTTCTCCTTTTATAAAATTAGATTTACTAAAATCTGCACCAGCACAAAAGTTTTTTCCTTCAGAATAAAGGATTATCGACCTGCATTGTTTTTCATTATCCATTTCTTCAAAAATATCTGCAATATTACTTATAAGGTTTGCATCAAAAAAATTATGAGGTGGGCGATTAATCTTAATATATGCTGTATAATTAGTTAGTGAAAAAATTATTTGGCTAGAATTATCCATGCTATTTACCTTTTTAATTTATAATAATAAATTATATTTATAATTGATATATTAATATATAATAGGTTAAATAAGGAAGAATGAGCCTTAATAAAATTTATATAAAATTTTTAGATAGAAAGCTATAAAGGAGTATTATTATGAAACCAATTTGTTTAGTTATAGGTGCTGGTGCAGGCATAGGTGGGAATACAGCACATCGATTTGCTTCTGAGGGCTATCACTTAGCATTATGTAGAAGAAGCAATCAAGAAGGGCTTGATAATATGGTAAAGTCTATCAAAGATAAAGGTGGATCTGCTTCTGGATATATTCTTAATGCCGTAAAAGATGATTGTATTGAAGATGTTATTAATACAATAGAATCTGATATTGGAGCTATTGAAGTAATAATATTTAACTTAGGAGCTCAAATAGGTGATGTTTCATTAAAAGATTTAAGTTATAAACAATTTGAATTAGGTTGGCGTATGGCAACTTTTGCATTATTTAGAACAGCCTCAACTGTATTTCCATTAATGGAGAAGAGAGGTAAAGGAACTTTGATTGTAACTTCATCAACAGCTTCAGTTAGAGGCAATCCTAAACAACATTCTCATGCTTCTGCTATGGGTGGAAGAAGAATGTTATGCCAAAGCCTAAATGCAGAATATGCTCCAAAAGGAATTCATATAGCACATATTATAGTTGATGGAGCGGTAGATGCACCAGACACCTTAGGAAGAATGCTTGGCCCAAAAAATTTTCAAAAACTAAGAGAATCGAAAGGCATGGAGCATGATGGTCTTATGTTACCTGCTAAAATAGCTGACACTTATTATCATATTGCACAACAACATCGTTCAGTATGGACTCATGAATTAGATATGCGATCTTTCTCTGACAGTCCTTGGTGGAATGATAACAATAATAGCTATATATAAAACTATTGAATTGCTGAAAATTTTGCAGGTAATAAAATTTTACTTTCTTGATTCTCTATAAAATCAATTGCTTGAGAAATATATTTTTGCCATGTTTCATTTTCAGATAATTCTTTTCTTCTTCTAGCTCTATCATCAAGACTTTTATAACCATATAGATGAACTATTTCATTTAATGGCCCTATTTCTGTATAAAAATATCCAATTTGATTTCCTAATATTTTTTTATGTACATCCATTCCTACCTTTTCATATAAGTCCATTAATGCGTTTAATTTGCCAGGTTTAATTTTATAAGTCCTATGTTCAATAATCATTTTTTATCCTTAGAAATTTAATTAATTATAATATTTATAGTTAAAACAATATAATATATTATAAATATTTTAGGAATAATTAAATATTCTTAATATTAAAATTAATTTCTAATTTGGGCGTCACAGATTCGAATTCTGTACAGACCACGGCTTACTTGTTAATCTTAGTTATTTATAACAGTATTAATTTTATATTTTTCCCTTTATAAGAAATCAAAAATATAAAAAATAGAAAGATATTTTATGTACAAGCACCACACCACAGAGATTGGCGATGTCCGTCTGCATTATGTGACGATAGGGAATGGTCCACAGGCACTTTGCCTACTCCATGGTTGGCCTCAGACGTGGTGGGAATGGCGCCGGGTTATGCCAGTATTTGCTGAACATTTTACGATTATAGCTCCTGATATGCGGGGCCTTGGTGATTCGTCTTGTCCACAAGCCGGGTATGACAAACGCAATGTTGCAAATGATATTTGGCGTTTAATGCATGAGGTGCTTGGTCATGAGCAATTTTTTCTGGCTGGCCATGATTGGGGTGGGCCTGTAGCTTACGCTTTAGCTCATGCGCATGGTGAGGCTGTGCTTCGGCTTGCTATTCTCGATGTGGTTATTCCATTTGGTAGTTCAGAAGCTCTTACTTGGGGAGGCAAGCGTTGGCATCATGGCTTTCATTGGGTTAAAGATTTACCGGAAGCGTTAGTAACAGGTCGAGAACTGATGTATCTCTCTTGGTTTTACAATAACCTTGCCCATGATTCCTCGGCTATTACGCCAGAAGATATTGATGAATATGTGCGCGCATATTCCCAACCTGGTGTGATGAGGGCGGGTTTCGAATATTATCGTGCTACTCCCACTGATATTGCCCACAATAATGAAAACATGAAGACTAAGCTCGCAATGCCAGTTTTGGCTCTGGGTGGAAGTGGTGGCAAAGGACGGGGTTTGCAAGTTCTCGAAAATATGCAGGAATTGGCAACCGATGTGCGAGGAGGCGAGATTGCAAATTGTGGTCATTGGCTACCAGAGGAGCAACCCGAAACTGTGGCGCATGAAATGCTAGCGTTTTTTGGAGAAATTTCTTGAGGACAAGTGATTAAAACTGAGTAAAATAGAATGTAATAATTTTGTGTGCGGAGAAGAAATAAATTAAAACATAATTTTATTCTTAAGAAGATGAAACAGAAAATTTAGATCTGACACTTCAACTGCAACTGAATTCTTTAGATTAACGCCTGAAGATGCTAAAGCTGAATTAGATATAGATGTAAGAGAAATAGAAGAGAATATGGCATCGTGAAAAACTAATCTTCATCAGTCTATTTATATTCTTTGCGATCTGCTCAAGGTCTTTGGCTTTACCTGAAAGGCTCATTTTTTAAATTAGCCTTAAAAAGTTAAATTATTTCAAAAGATCCCTTACAGCATCTATCGCTGCTTGCGCACATTCTTCGTCTTGATCTGAACTTGCACCACTTACTCCTATAGCACCTAACATTATAGGTCTATATACGCCTATTGTTGTTACTACATGTGGTATCTGGAGCATATATTGTTAAACTGCTACTAAAAAGTGCTACTAAAAGCATTTGGTAGTCTTGTGGGTAATGTGTGATTATTTGGCTTCTACTCTACAATATATGGTGTTTTGTATAGTATGGTTAGATAGTGGTATCCCCTAGGAGAATCGAACTCCTCTTTCCAGGATGAAAACCTGGTGTCCTAACCGATAGACGAAGGGGACATATGTTAAATGATATATAAGCACTATTAAAACTAGTCAATACTTTTAGCAAATTAAAAACATTAAACAATCTATTCACATTAATGAATAAAGAATGTATTACTTATTATAAATATAATGCTTTGGGGGCTATAATGTACATTAAAAAAATTATCTTAAAAATTTCTTTTATATCTTTAATTCTTTTTAATAGTGTATCTATTTCTAATTCAGCGGATACTATTAAAGTGGGAACATTATTACCTTATTCAGGCGTATATACAGTCCTTGGAGAAGAAATTACAAATGCAATGATTTTAGCCTTTGATGAGGTAGGTAACTCTATTAGTGGAAAAAATATTGAGGTAATAAAGGGCGATACTGAGGTTAAACCAAACATAGCACTTCAAAAGGCTAGAAAATTAATTTCTTCAAATAAAGTAGATATACTTGTAGGTCCAGTTTCATCATCTGTTGCATTAGCTGTTAGAAATTTAGTTGTTCAATCAAAAACACCACTTATTATTCCCAACGCTGGAGCGAATGTATTAACTGGAGAGAAATGTTCTAAATTTATAACAAGAATATCTTTCTCTAACCACCAAATAAACGCACCTATGGGTACTTGGCTTGCTAAAAGTGGCATAAAGTCCGCATTTCTTCTAGCTCCTGATTATGCTGCAGGAAAAGAAATGATGAAAGCTTTTAAAACAAATTTTGAAGAAGCTGGTGGAGAAATATTAGGTGAAGAATATACACCTTTTAGAAAAACTAAAGATTTTGGACCTTATTTAGCTAGAGTAAAAAATAGTGGAGCAGATGCTGTTTATGTATTCTACGCTGGAGGAGAAGCAATTAACTTTATTAAACAAGCTAAATCTTTTGGATTAGGAGAAGTAATGAAGTTGACTGGAGCTGGCTGGACTACATCTCCCCTATTTATTCCTGCACAAAAAGAAGCAGCAATTGGATTTATAGGTAGTTTAAATTATGTGCCCTCGATAAATACAGAAGAAAATAAGGCCTTTATAAAAGCATATAAAGATAAGTTTGGGAGAGCTCCTTCTGAGTTCGCTGTACAAGGATATGATTCTGGCAAAGTAATCATTAAAGCAATTGAATCATTATCTGGAAATATAAAAGATAAAGATAAGCTTGCAGAAGCAATAAGTTCAGTTTCTATTATAGGACCTCGTGGACCCTTAACTATTGATCCAAGAACAAATAATGTAATACAAAATATATATATATTTGAAGTTGTAAATGGAGATCAAGGTCCAGAACTAAAAGTATTAGACACAATAGAAGCAGTTAAATCTCCAGGAGAAGGCTGTAATCTGTAGGTTATTTCCATGATTCTAATACAAATTTTGAATGCCCTTCAGTTCTCAATGACATTATTTTTACTAGCAGTTGGGTTAACTATAATTTTTGGTTTAATGAAGATAGTTAATTTAGCACATGGAAGCTTATATATGGTTGGAGCTTATATAGGGCTATCAATTTTTAATTATACAGAATCATTTTGGCTCGCTTTAATATTTGCACCTGTTCTTACTGCATTAATAGGAGCTATATTATATTCACTTTTATTTAAACATATTCAAAATGCTGATCCTATGAAGCAAGTTTTATTAACTTTTGGGCTTATTTACATAGGTTTAGATTCAGTAAGATTATTATGGGGCACTATGAGTCACTCTATATCTGCTCCTAATTTATTATCAAATTCATTATTAGTTTTAAATGAACCTTACCCATCATATAGATTATTTGTAATTTTAGTAGGTTTTGTTGTAATGTTTACCTTATATTTTGTTTTAGAGAAAACTAAAATTGGAGCAAAAGTAAGGGCATCAGTAGATGATCCAGAAACAGCTCAATTACTACAAATTAACACAGATAAAATATTATTTTATACATTTGCATTAGGTTGCGGTTTAGCTGGCTTGGCTGGAATAACTGTTGCTCCTATACTTGGTGTCGAACCAGGTATGGATATGGAAGTATTAGTTTTGACTTTAATAGTTGTTGTTCTAGGAGGACCAGGCAGTCTTAAAGGCGCTATTATTGGATCTTTACTAATTGGTTTTGTAGATAGTTTTGGTAAAGTATATATTCCTCAGTTAGCACAGATAATTATTTATGCCGTTATGGCTTTAACCTTACTATTTAAACCAGATGGGTTATATAAAAGATAATGAGAGCTGCTAATTACAACCCAAAATTACGATTACAATTAATGATTATATTATTATTATTAGCTCTAATATCCAATATCTTTGGTAGTTACTTTACAAGATTTTTTATTGCTGAAATTACTATACTTTCAATTTTTGCAATGAGCTTAGATTTTATTGCGTCTAGAGGAGGAATGATTTCTTTAGGCCATGCCATGTTCTTAGGAATAGGCGCATATGCCTCTGCTATATTAACTATTAATTATGGGATAAGCCCCTTTTCTTCAACTTTATATACTTTTTTAGTAGGAGCTATAATAGGCATTATTATTGGATATTTTATCGTACTTTTGGATGGAATATTTTTTATAATGGTTACTTTAGCCCTTGGAGAGATGTTTAATGCATGGGTATTTACTAGCGATTATTTAGGAGGGTCTGATGGTATTTCTGGTATTCTTCGTCCTAATTTTTTAATATTAGGTATAGATATGAATAATCCCCTTATTTTTTCCTTTTATACAATCTTATGGTTACTAGGCATTTATTTTATACTAACAAAGATTACAGATTCACCGCTTGGAAGAAACCTAGATGCTATTAGACAAAACAAAGATAGAATATCTGCAATTGGAGGATATACTAAAGCATATAAAACAATAGCATTTGCTTTATCCGCAGGAGTTGCTTCCATTGCAGGATCATTATATGTACAATTAAATGGCTTTATTTCACCTGAATTAACACATTGGACTGTATCTGGTGAAGGTCTAATTATGATAATAGTTGGAGGGATTGGATCTATTTCAGGAGCTATTTTAGGAGCAACTGTAGTTCATATTATTCAGCATGAATTATCAAATATAATAAATTGGTGGATGTTAGTTATAGGTTTTGGATTTATATTTATTGTTCTATTTATGAAAGATGGTTTATGGGGTCTGCTTGAGCAAATACAAAAGAGGCTAAGGTAAAATATGTCATTATCTCTCAATAATATTAATAAAACCTTTGGAAGTGTAAAAGTATTAAATAATGTGAGTATTAACTCCATTAAAAAAGAATGTCTTGGCATAATAGGACCCAATGGAGCCGGAAAAAGTACTTTGTTTAAAGTTATTTCTGGAAACTTAAAACAAGACACAGGTGATATTTTTTTTAATGACTCAAATATAAATAATTTAAATATAGAAAAAAGAGCAAGATTAGGAATTTCCCAGAGCTTTCAAAAGAATTCTTTATTTTCTGAAATGACCGTAAAAGAAAGTTTAATGCTAGCTCTTTCTCATAAATATAAAATTACATTTAATATTTTACATTCATTGCTTGATAATAAAACTATAAATATAGATGCTAAAACTATTGCAAAAGATACGGGCCTTCTTGATTATTTAGATATAAAATCTGATAATTTAGCTTATGGTTTACAGAGACAATTGGAATTAGGTATAGCAATTGCTTGCAATCCAAAACTATTATTACTAGATGAGCCTACAGCAGGTATGAGTCCTGCAGAAACCAAGGGCATTATTATATTAATAAAAAACTTATCTATAAAATATTCTATTATAATAGTTGAACATGATATGGATGTTATTTATGAATTAGCTGATAGAATATATGTTTTAGATAGAGGCTCATTAATCTTTGAAGGTGATGCTAAATCTGTCAAAGAATCTAAATTAGTACAAAAAATATATTTGGGAATATAAATAGGATGTCAATTCTTAGCCTTGTTAATGTAAATACCTTTTATGGTAAGAGTCATGCACTTCAAGGGATAACTTTTAATTTAGATAAGCCAGGATGTTTAGCGCTTTTAGGAAGAAATGGGGCAGGAAAAACCACAACTTTAAGGTCAATTGTAAATTTAACTAAGCCCTCTTCAGGAGATATAATATTTAATAATAATAACTTAAAGAATTTATCTACATATAAAATTGCTAAACTTGGGCTTACATTAGTACCTGAAAACAGAGGAATGTTTAATTCTTTAAGTGTAGAAGAAAGCTTAAATATCGTGGATATACATATTGGCAATATTAAATGGGATAAAGAAAGGGTATTAGAATCTTTTCCTCAACTTAAATTAAAATTAAAAAACAACTCATCAAGTTTGTCAGGAGGAGAACAGCAGATGTTAGCTATTAGTAAAGCATTATTAACAAACCCTAAGTTAATTTTACTAGATGAACCTACTCAAGGACTAGCACCTAATATTGTTATTCAACTTACTAATATATTTAAAGATATAATTAAAGAAGGTATATCACTCTTAATTGTAGAGCAAAATGTTAATATGGCTTTAGAAATTGCTAATCATGTAACAATAGTTGGTAAAGGTGAAACAAAATGGACAGGTACCAAGGAAAAATTTCTAAAAGATATACAAAAACATAAAGAATGGATTGGTATATAATAAAGCTATTAACTTAATTCTACGTATTCATAGCCTTTATCAAGTTTGTTTATACCTCTGCTAGGAGGTGATATCCATCCTGCTGTTTTATTAACTTCTATTACCTGTATCATCAAACTTTTTAAATACTCTCGATCATTGTCCGAAGGTAACCAAGAATTAACCTCAGTCTCATATTCACTTTGTGATATTATTATTCCTTCAGGGTTAGTCTTTACACCCGCCCAAATACCAATACTTCTTCTAAACCGACTGGAAGGCAATGCTAAAGTTATATCATGTCCCCCTTTTTTAATTAACCTATTCCATCTCTTTAAACCAATTTCGCAATCTGCAACATACGATAATCTTGTAATTTCATTCATGGCATTTCTCATAGGAATAGTTTGCTCTTCTATAGCATTTTCTAATGAAAGTCCTTCAAATGTATAAGTGCTGTTTTTTTCTGAATGATCTTCGTACCTCATTTCATCTGGCCTACCCTTTAAACCATTTGCAAAGGCTGTAGCAGAGTTTGAGGAGATCTCAGAACCAAACAAGTCTAAAGATGAAGAAAACCAAAAGTTTATATATCTTTGTATCGTCTGTAAATCTATAACACCAGCATTTCTAATAGTCTCTACAGAGTCTGTCTTTAGTTCACTCATTACTTCTAATGTTCTTTGTATCATTCGGGTAATACCTGTCTCACCTACTTGCATATGATGAGCTTCTTCCGTTAGCATAAATTGGCATGTCCTTGCTAGTGGATCAAAACTGCTTTCAGCCAAAGATTTTAACTGGTATTTACCATCCCTATCTGTAAAATATGTGAACATAAAGAAACTAACCCAATCTGTAATAGGCTCATTAAATGTTCCTAATATTCTAGGGTTATCTATATCTCCTGAATTTCTTTCTAATAAACCTTCAGCTTCTTCTCTACCATCTCTTCCAAAATAAGCATGTAATAAATATACCATCGCCCATAAATGCCTACCTTCTTCAACATTAACTTGAAATAAATTTCTGAGGTCATAAAGAGATGGACAGGTTTTCCCAAGTTCTCTTTGTTGCTCTACAGATGCTGGTTCTGTATCTCCCTGTGTAACTATTAATCGTCTTAATATTGAACGATAGTCACCTGGAACCTGCTGCCATACTGGCTTTCCTATATTATCACCAAAATGAATTTTTCTATCTGTTACCTTATCATTTAAAAATATACCCCACCTGTATTCAGGCATTTTTACTTTACCATAAGTTGCCCAACCAGCTGCATCTACAGATGTTGCTGTTCTAAGATAAACATCTGCAGCTTGAAAACCTTCTGGTCCCATTTTTGTCCACCAGCTTTTAAATTTTGGTTGCCAATGTTCTAAAGCTCTTTGAAGAGATAAATCATTACTTAAGTCAACATTATTAGGTATCTTCTCTTGGTAATTTAATTCAGTCATAATTTACACCCTTTTATTATCAAATTTTGCTCTAGTACCGGTCCCAAACAATTTTAAAGCACCTTCTTCACTTACTGCATTAGGTCTATTAAATATCCAATTTTGCCAAGCTGAAAGTCTCCCAAATATCTTTGTTTCACAAGTTTCTTTTCCCGGAAAACGTAAATTTGCTTCTAGACCAGTTAAAGCATCAGGTGAGAAGCTTGTTCTTTCTTCAACACTTAATCTAATTTCTTCTTTCCAATCAAGATCGTCAGGAATAATCGTAATTAACTCTTCTGCATATGCTTCTTCAGCATTCATTTTTATATCAATCAGCTTACGTAAATTATTTAGTTTTAGTTCATCACTATTAAATCTTGTTGATAACCTCGTAAGACCATTTACCATTTCTAATGATAGAAAATTTAATTCACTTAATGCTACATAGGGGCCTTTTAGGCCATTTGATTCTAAAGCATTATTAAGCATATAGGTTCTGTCCGCACAAAATAGTAATTCTGCTAAAATACCTGAGAAACAACTATTATTGTCTACAATAGTAAATATGGATCTAGAGGATAAGTCTAATCTAGATATAGTTCTTCTCAGAAAACCTATAATTTCGTTTATGAACCAATTATTTTTATTTTTTTCGAGAATACTAGTAATCTTTAGTATATTATCTGTTTCACCTTCAGATGTTATTGTAAATACACCTACCTCTAGTTCATTAGTTCTTAACAGGAGTATTAAATCTTCAAGTTCTCTTGCAAATTTTAATGGCCACCATTCGCATCCTAATTTTTCTGCCTCTTTCAAAGAAACTAATTGATCAACCTTCGGACCTAAAATATGTATATTGGCAATACGACTAACTTTATCAACCTTAGATGAGACAGTTTCATAATTAATTCCAATATCATTAATTGTTCTATGCAATTTAGATAATATAACTCCTTTTGAACCATTTCTTAATTTAACAGTATTAGATAATTTAGAAACTCTGTCTTCTATTAAAGTATCAAATTTTGATGGTGGGGCAATGTAGTCTACTAATTTCCATTCAATGGCTTTTTTCCCTCTTATTCCATCTGCATTAGTACAAAAGATATCTGCTAAATCTTTTCTTACCTTTCTTTTATCTATTAATCTTGTAACGCCACCTGTTCCAGGTAAAACTCCTAATAAGGGTACTTCAGGTAAGCTAACAGTACTTGATCTATCATCTACTAAAAGAATTTCATCACAAGCAAGTGCTACTTCATAACCTCCTCCAGCACAAATGCCATTCACCGCTGCAATAAATTTTATAGAACCAGAATTACTAGAATCTTCAAAACCATTTCTAGTTTCATTAGTAAATTTGCAAAAATTAACTTTCCATGTATGTTCTGATTGCCCAAGCATGTATATGTTAGCTCCAGCTGAAAAATTCTTTTCTTGTTTTGATGTAATTACAACAACTTTTACATTTGGCTGTTCAAAGCGTATTCTTTGAACAATATCATTGAGTTCTATATCAACTCCTAAATCATAAGAATTAAGCTTTAAGTCATAACCAGGTTTAATACCATCTTTCTCAGATACATCTAAATAAAGAGTTGCCCTATGAGAATTAATTTCTATAGTCCAATGTTTATATTTATTCCATTCTTTATCAAATGTAATCAAAATTAATCTCCTCTATAATATGCAATATAATGCATTAAAAATTATTCTCAAGTTTTAAATAATTTTAACTTAAGTTTTGAATAAGATTTTTTAATTGAAGCATTTTCTGTATCAATTATTAAATCTGCCTTTGAATACAAAGATATTCTTTCATTCAAAATATTATTTAAATCTTCCATTGCTCTAGGATTAGAATTCATTGGTCTAGAATCTCCTTGCATAAGAACTCTAGACATATGTTCTTTAGGGCTTGCCTTAATCCAAACAGTAAAATAGTTATTTAATAAATAATTATATGTTTCCTTTTCAGAAACAATACTTCCGCCAGTTAGAAGTACTAAACTTTCATGATTTTTATGGAAAGAACTTATTATATCATATTCGAATCTTCTATACATTCCTTGGCCACCTAGCTCTATTATTTCATTTATGTTCATACCCCCTAATTTTTCAATTTCGGTAGATACTTCAAATAACGGAGTATGGAATTCTTTATGTATCATGTTACCTAAGGTAGTTTTTCCAGCTCCTCTTAAGCCAATAAATGCAATTTTATTTTTATTCTTTTTTCGAGTATTTTCTCTATAAATATTTTCTATAAGGTTATAGACTTTTTTTACTTGCTCTGAAGAAAACTTACTAAGCTTATTATCAAGAGACCCTAGTTGTAATTCATTATATTCATTCTCAAAAAGCATATCTGAAAGAGACATATTAAGTGCATAAGCTATATTTTTCAAAATAGATATTGTAGGATTTGCTTTACCACCTTCTAACTGAGCTAAATATCTTAGAGAGATACCAGATAAATTTGCTAAGAGCTTTCTTGTAATTCCTCTCTTAGCTCTGTATTTTTTTACCATCAAACCTATATTGCTTAATTTTATACTTTCTTCTTTAATAGCTTTTAATGATAAAAGATTATTTTCTTGATCTATTAATTTATTCATTTACAACTTTCATAACTAATGATATCTAATAAATGCACTATAATGCATTTATTAAACATATGTAAACACATTTAAATTTGGATGTAAAATATGAGCTCTAATAATATACTTATTTTGGTTGCTACAATGACTGGAACCGCTCTTATGGCTGCTGAAGATATAGCTGAATATTGTGAAAACAATAATTTAAAAACAAAAATTCATGAAATGGATAATTTAGAAATTAATGCAATAGTAAAATCTAATTGCCCTATTTTAATTTGTTCTTCTACCTATGGGCAAGGTGACGTGCCAGATGATTCTCAAAATTTTTATAATGAATTAAAAAAAACTGCTCCAGATCTCTCTCATATAACATACAGCGTATTTGGTTTAGGAGATATGACTTATAGAGATACATTTGCGTTCGGTGGCAAAAAGTTCTTTGACTTACTAAAATCTTTAGGTGCAAACTCTCTAGGAGATCCTTTTTATCATGATGCATCAGACGGAACACTACCTGAAGAAGTTGCAGTTGATTGGTTTAAAGATAATATAATGCAAATAATAAAGAGTTAATTAAAGATAGTTATGAAAGAAATAAAAAAAAATAAATATAATGCTGCATATGATTTATTAATAAGAAATATTGATAAAAACCCAGATAAAATAGCATTCATAGATAATAATAATTCTATTACATACCAAGAATTATTTAGAAAAGTTAAAGCATTTTCATATTCTATAAAAAAATATCAAATAAAAGAAAATGATAGAATTATTTTATGCATGCACGACTCTATTGAATATCCAATTGTATTTTTAGGTTTAATTTGGAGTGGAATAATACCTATTTGTATTAATACAATGCTTCCAAAAAAAGACTATGCATATATGCTTGAAGATTCAGAAGCTAAAGCAATTATTACTCTTTCTGATTTTAAGAATTCTTTTTTATCTATAATTGAGAATAAAAAAAATAAACCTTTATTAATTAGTGATGATAATGATGAGCTTAACTGCCTTAATAAGCTTATAAATCAAGCAGAAAATAGTATAGAAAACCCTTATGATAGTAATGAAAATGATGTTGCTTTCTGGCTTTATTCCTCAGGCTCTACTGGTACCCCCAAGGGAACATTACATATTCATAAAAGTTTAATAGCGACAGCTAATACATATGCAAAAAAAATAATTAAGATAAATAAAAATGACATTTGCTTTTCTGCCGCTAAACTTTTTTTTGCTTATGGATTGGGAAATGCTCTTACCTTTCCTATGAGTATAGGAGCTACATCAATATTAATGGCGGGCAGACCTACTGCCGAATCTGTTTCTAATATTATAAAAAAATATTCTGTAACGTTATTTTTTGGTGTTCCAACACTATATGCAGCACTGTTGAGTTCAAATATAAACATTAATGATTATCAATCCTTAAGACTTTCCATTTCTGCTGGAGAAGCATTACCAGCTCACTTATGTGAAAAATGGAAAAAACTTCTAGGCATAAGCATTCTAGATGGAATAGGCTCTACTGAAATGTTACATATTTTTATATCTAATAGTATTGAAGATACAATACCAGGAGCCTCAGGGAGACCTGTAGAAGGATATAAAGCAAGACTTATTAACGATGATGGTAAAGAAGCTTTTGATGATGAAATTGCAGAGTTGGAAGTTCAAGGACCTTCAAGCGCAATATCTTATTGGAAAAAGCCAGAAAAATCTAAGCTAACATTTAAAGAAAACTGGGTAAAAACTGGAGACAAGTATATTAGAAATAAGGATGGGATATACACTTATTGTGGAAGAGTAGATGATATGATGAAAGTATCTGGACAATATGTGTCACCATTTGAAGTTGAAGCAGCCTTACAAAACCATAAAGACGTCCTAGAAGCTGCTGTAGTTGGTGAAAAAGATATTAACGGCTTAATTAAGCCGAAAGCTTTTATTGTTTTAAATGAGAATGTTTCTACTTCTAAGAATTTAGAATTAGAGCTAACAAACCATGTAAAAAGTCAACTAACACCATTCAAATATCCACGATCATATGAATTTATTGATACCTTACCTAAAACTGCTACAGGTAAGATTCAAAGATTTAAGTTAAGAATTAAAAATGACTGAAATTAATGATTTTATTTATATAAATGGTTTTAAAATAGAAATTAAAACTATTTTACGGAATTCTAATTTAGAACCTATAATTTTTCTTCATGAGGGATTAGGAAGTGTTTCATTATGGAAAGATTTTCCATTAAAAGTTTCAGAAGCTACAAATAGAGATGTTATATTATACTCTAGATTAGGTATGGGAAGATCATCACCTCTAAAAGAAAATAGAAAACTAAGCTATATGCATGATGAGGCAAATATATATTTGCCTGAAATCATTAAATATTTAAATCTATCTGAAGTTGTTTTATTAGGTCATTCTGACGGAGCTTCAATTGCACTAATATATGCTGGAAACGGATATTTAACAAAATCTCTTATTTTAGAAGCTCCTCACGTATTTGTAGAAGATATTTCAATTAGAGGAGTAAGTATAGCAAAAAAAATGTGGAATAATAGAGACTTAAAAGAAAAACTTACTAAATATCATGAGGATATTGAAGGTGCTTTTAATGGATGGTGTAACGCATGGCTATCAAAAGAATTTAAAAAATGGAATATTGAAAATTACTTACAAAATATAGATGTACCTATTATGCTAATCCAAGGATTAAATGACGAGTATGGAAGCTTAAAACAATTAGACAGTATAGAGAAAAATGTTATAGGCAAAACCTATAGGCATGAGATAGAAGACTGCGGACATAGCCCTCATACTCAATACCCTATAAAAATAACCAATAAAATAAAATATTTTTTATCTAATAATTAACCTTTAACAGATGGTAAGTTTGATAATGCCATTGCAACTTCACTTTCATCATAATCTTGATCTTTTAATTTACCCCCAAAATAGTCTGTATATGCTTGCATATCAAAATGACCATGGCCACAAAGGTTAAATAAAATTGTTTTACTTTCGCCAGCTTCTTTGGCCTTTAAAGCTTCTACTATTGCTCCTTTAACAGCATGATTAGCTTCAGGAGCTGGTAATATACCTTCTGCTTTAGCAAATGTTACTCCTGCTTCAAAACACTCTAGTTGTTTATAAGAAGTACATTCAATATGCTCCTCATTTGCCAAGTGGCTAACTAAAGGTGACATTCCATGATACCTTAATCCTCCTGCATGAAAACCTGGAGGTACAAAAGAAGACCCTAATGTATGCATTTTTACTAAAGGTGTTAAATGCCCAGTATCACCAAAGTCATATGCAAATTTACCTTTTGTTAAAGATGGGCAATTTGCAGGTTCCACCGCAACAATTCTTGTTTTGCTTTCACCTCTTAAATTTCTACCTATATAAGGAAATGATATGCCTGCAAAATTTGATCCGCCTCCTGTACATCCTACTATTACGTCTGGTTCATCACCTGCAATTTCTAACTGTTTAATACTTTCTTGCCCAATAATAGTTTGATGTAATAAAACATGATTTAAAACACTACCTAAAGCATATTTTGTATCATCTTTTTGCGCTGCCATTTCCACTGCTTCAGAAATAGCTATTCCTAAACTGCCATTACTATCTGGACTATCTGCTAATATAGCCCTTCCTGATTCTGTTTCATTACTAGGACTTGCAACACATCTCGCACCAAAACTTTCCATTAGTGCCCGCCTATAAGGCTTTTGATCATAACTGATTTTTACCATATAAACATCAACTTCTAAACCAAAAATAGATCCTGCATAAGCCAAAGATGACCCCCACTGACCTGCTCCAGTTTCTGTAGTTAGTCTTTTTATACCTTCTTGCTTATTATAATAAGCCTGAGGTATTGCTGTATTTGGTTTATGACTTCCAGAAGGACTTACTCCCTCATATTTATAATAAATTTTTGCAGGAGTATCTAAAGCTTTTTCTAATTTTCTAGCTCTATATAAAGGGCTTGGTCTCCACTGTCTGTATATATCTCTAACTTGATCTGGTATTTCTATTTCTCTATCAGTGCTTACTTCTTGCATTATTAATTCCATAGGAAATAATGGAGCAAGATCAGCTGGACCAATAGGTTCACCTGTTCCTGGATTCAAAGGAGGAGCAAGTGGAGTTTTTAAATCAGAGGCTATATTATACCAATGCGTTGGCATCTCATATTCATTTAAATGAATTTTAATTCTTTCATTTTCATAATTTGTTTGATCTAATGCAGAAAGTACACCCTGCTCACCTTTTTTAAACATATTACTCCTCCTTAATAACTATTTTTTTGATTTTACCCATATACCTCTATCATGCATCAATTTAATTTGTTTATCAATAATTTTTGATTTATATTCTTTATGTTTCAATGGTTTATTATTCAAATATAAATTTTTTGGATAAATTGGGTCTTTATATAACAATTGGTATAATTCACTTCTAATATCTTTCATCCAATTATCCCATTGAGCATTTTCTCTATGATACCTCAGAGCTTCTATATCCACTACTCCTGAAACATAGGTTGATGAACCACCATAATCCTGTCGACCAACTATTGTACCTTTATAGTCTATAAGATAAGACCTTCCTCCAAATGTATCTATAGGGGTATCCCCCTCTTTATATAAGTAATATGTTCCCATATTTGGAGCTAATACATACATATTATTATCTAATGCTCTAGCACGGCTCTGTATTTCAAACATATCGTTACCAGTAGCTGGATGAGGATAAGATGCTCTATAAACAACTTCTGCCCCGTTTAATGCTAATGCTCTAGCATTTTCAGGATAAGATCCTTCATTGGCCATCATAATTCCAAGCCTTCCTATATCTGTTTCAACTACAGGCCAAAAGGCATCTAAGTTATTTCCATATTTATCTATCCACCAATCATATATATCATGAGGACATAACGAGTGTTCTACCGGAAATAAAGGAGAAACTTTATAATGAATTAATATTACCTCACCTGTCGGATCTATTATGAAACCACAATTAAAAAATCTATTTGGCCAATCAGGATGTCTTGCTTTAGCTTGTGCTATAATATAGCTATTATATTCCCTAGCGAGACCTCCCAGCATATCTGTTTCCCATCCTGGAATATCAATACAACATGTTTTAGCAAAATCTTCATGATCAGCATCAAGAACTTCATCGTTAAAACCCTGTAATGCCCCTTCAGGAATAGCTATTAACCTAACTGGCAATGATAAGCTTGATAGCCAAGAAGCAGCTTTAGTTAAATGTTTAAGATGAGTTAAGTTTTCCTTAATATCTGATCTATGTCTAATTCCTCTAACAGTTGGGATTAATCCAACAGCTGTATACGGCTTAATGCTCATAATATCTCCCTTAAATACAAATTAACAGAATTGAAGATTACATATACATTATAAATATATATAGTAATTCTTAATAGTTTTATCCTAAAATTGATAATAATTTATTTACAACATCTTTTGTTTTTGCATCACCTCCTAAATCTGGTGTAAAAGGACCTCCATTTTTAGCATAAATTTTTATAGCTTTATTTATTCTATTAGCAGACTTATATTCTCCCAAATAATTAAGCATAAGCACTCCGCTCCAAATAGCGCCTATAGGGTTTGCAATTTCCTTGCCGACAATATCAAATGCAGATCCGTGAATAGGCTCAAACATAGATGGATAAATTTTATTAGTATTTATATTTGCAGTAGCTCCTATTCCTAAACTACCTGTTAATGCTGATGCAAGATCTGATAAAATATCTGCATGTAAATTTGTCGCAACAATTACATCAAGCTTCTCTGGGTTATTAACCATTACAGCTGTTGCGGCATCTACTAGAAGTTTATCTACCTTAACGGACGGATATTTTTTGCTAACCTCATAAAAAATTTTATCCCATAGTTTCATCCCATGTCTCTGTGCATTAGATTTTGTAATTAATGTTAAATGCTTTTGGGGTCTAGATGAAGCTAATTTAAAAGCATATTCATGAATTCTTCTACATCCTTCTCTTGTAAAAATTGCTAATTCACTTCCCATTTCCAAAGGAAGGTCTTTATGTACAATACCTCCTGACCCAGCATATTCACCCTCACTATTTTCTCTTATAATTATCCAATCTATATTCTTTGCTATGTTTATATTTAATGGTGTATTGATTCCTTCCATATATTTTGATGGTCTAACATTAGCAAACTGATCAAGATTCTGGCATATTTCTAACCTAAGACCCCATAAGGTTATATCATCATCAATATTTTTATCACCTACAGCGCCAAAAAATATTGCATCGTGCTTTTTTAATTTATCTAAACCATCCTTTGGCATCATTTGTTTATGTTTTTTATAATAGGTGCTACCCCAAGGGTAATATTTTTCTTTTATGTAAATATTATCTAACTCTAAGGATTTTCTTATAATTTTTAAGCTAGCTAAAATTACTTCAGGTCCAATTCCATCACCAGGTATAATAGCAATATTATGTTTAAATTTTGTGTTTTTATTTAACTTTTTCATATATAATAAACCTTATAGTATCTAAAATATTATTATATATATAAATTAGGAGGAATAGAAATGATTAATTATTCAGAAGATTTTCAAAACAAAGTTGTAATTATTACTGGCGCTGGAAGTGGGATTGGCAAGGAAACAGCTAAAAGGATGATTGACAATGGTGCAAAAGTTGCATTATGGGATTATAATCAAGAAACATTAGATAGTATTCAAAATAAATTAGGTAATAATTCTTTATCAGTTCATGTTGATGTGTCTGATGAATTATCTGTAAAAAATGCAGCTGATAAAGTAAGGAATAATTTAGGTTCTCCATCTATATTAGTTAACTGTGCAGGCGTAGCTGGAATAAATGCAACCATTGATAAAACGGACCCAAATGAATGGAGACGAGTAATTAATATTAATTTAAATGGGACATTTATTTGTTGTAGAGAAATAATAGCGGATATGGTTGATAATAAATATGGAAGAATTGTTAATATTGCATCAGTTGCAGGTAAAGAAGGAAACCCTAACGCAGCTCATTATAGTGCCTCAAAATCAGGTGTAATAACCTTTACAAGGTCATTAGGTAAAGAGTTAGCAGAGACTGGAGTATTAGTAAACTGTATTACTCCCGCAGTAATAGAGACAGAAATGTTATCTCAAGTAAGTGATGAACATAAAGCTTATATGGTATCTAAAATACCTATGGGAAGAATGGGACAACCTAGCGAAGTTGCTGCTTTAATATGCTGGCTTAGCTCAAAAGAATGTTCATATAGTACTGCAGCTGCTTTTGATTTGTCTGGTGGAAGATCAACTTATTAGTCTAGAAGTATTTATTTTTTGCTTTTTAAGTAATTTTGTTGTACTTAATTAAAGGTAATCTTTACATTGAGACATATATATTGGGACACATTATTATGAATATACTTATTAAAAAAATACTTATGCTGATTGTTATAGGTTTTGCTTTTATTTCTCTTTCAGCCTGCCAAAACACTCAATTAGCTTCTAAAGAAGCATCGAGTGCTACAGGTGATACTTCAACTGTTGACTCTATAGCAGCTGCTCAATCTTCTGCAGATGCTGCTAATATACGTGCGAATGAAGCATTTCAAGCAGCGCAAACAGCTAGAAGAGTTGCAGAACGAGGTGTAGAAATGGCTAATCAGAACCAAGCTGCATTAAGAGCATTAAATGATAAAATTGATAGAATGTTTGAAACTATTTCTCGTAAATAAGTTAAGGAACATTATTAAATAATATCTTAAAAAGACTTCTATTACGTAGAAGTCTTTTTTTATTGTTTTTTTAGCATAATTTCTGTTGGAATACCTTTAGATAGTAAAATCGCTTTATTAACTTTTTCCCAATCTACCAGAGTTATCTTTAAGCCTGCAGCTTTTTGAACAATATTATATGCCATTGGATATAAATCTAATTTTTTTATCTCATCTCTATTCATTGATCCTCTTACATAATCAGGTAAAACATGAACTTCTATAAAAAGTTTATTATTTTTCCAACCCGCTTTTATTCGCTGATTTATTATATTAACTTTTGTTCCTTCACTAACATACTCAAATAAAAGTTCAATATCTTCTGGGTAAAGCCTAATGCACCCATGAGAAACTTTCATACCAACTCCATAAGGTTTATTTGTTCCATGTATTAAATAAGAAGGCATTGAAAGATATAAAGCTCTATTTCCTAAAGGATTATCCTTTCCAGCGGCCACAACTTTAGGAAGACTTGGATCTTCTTTCCTAATAGATTCTGGAGGTATCCATATTGGGTCTTTCTTTTTTTTAATAATTTTAGATTTACCCATAGGCGTTTCCCAGCCACTTCTCCCAATACCAATAGGATAACTCTCTAAAATTTTGCCTTCTTTAAATAAATACAGTCTTAAATCACCAATGTTAATAATAATCCCATCTCTTTTACCAAAAGGTAGAATATGAGATTTAGGGATTAGTAATTTTTTATTCTCCCCTGGAATCCATGGATCCATCTCAACATCATTTGCAGAGAGTATATCAGCAAAAGAAATATCAAATTTTCTAGCAATGTTAATTAATGTATCCTCTTTAGTAGTTGTATAATAATGATTTACTCCTATAACGTCATTGCCTATATTAACTTCATCAGAATAAGCAAATGAGTTATATAATATTAAGAATGGAAAAAAAATGGATCTAAAAAGTCTCATAAGAACTATCCCTAATTATCCTAAGCCTGGCATACTATTTCGTGATATATCTACATTACTATATAACGGAAATGCTCTAAAATATATAACAGAAATTTACTATAATCGATACAAGGATAAAAATTTAACTGGTATTGCAGCCATTGAGGCAAGAGGTTTTATTTTTGGAGCAATTGTAGCAGAAAAATTAGGTATTGCTTTTATTCCAATAAGGAAAAAAGGTAAGTTGCCCTGTAAAGTTTATACAGAAGAATATAAACTTGAATATGGTACTGATTCATTAGAGGTTGATGTTACGGCAATAAATAATAATGATAATATATTGATTATAGATGACCTTATAGCTACAGGTGGTACAGCTGCTGCAACAGCAAGCTTAGTCAATAAGCTAGATGCTAATATTTTTGAATTTACATTTTTAATAGATTTACCAGATTTAGGTGGATCAAAAAAATTAAGAGATAAAAATTATAGTGTTTATTCTTTAATGGAATTTTCTGGATCTTAGACTATTCTTTTTTCTCTAAGTCTCTCTTCTTTGTAAGATCTTCAATTCTACTTTTTAGAATAGTATGTTTATCATTATTAAGAGTAAATACCCAATTACTAAATTTACTATTTAATTTTATAACTTCTTCTTCTACTCTTGAAAAAGGCCACATTTCCGGTAAACCTACATTAATAGGACCATCTTTAGGAAGTTCTCTACGTAAACTAATATCTGCACTAGCCACAAAAGAAACCCAATTTAACCCATTAATATTTTCATTTTTTATTATTAATTTTATACCATCAAATGTTGTATATACAATTGTAACGGCGTCTGTAGTAAAAAGAATATCATCTTTAAGAGCAATATTTATTAATGAAATATTGTCTAATGCACTACCAAGTTGATTACCTACATATGGGTTAATGGGTAAAGTATCATCATCTAAATTTTGAATTTTAAAATACTGTTCTGCATAGCTTCCCCTTTGAATTAATACTTCATGCCCATCTGAATGCCTTATTGTAATATCAGCTACTCTTCCCCTGTGAATAGAAAATAGTGTATCATCTAACCAATCTATTCCATCTTGAGGTACATCAAAATTTCTCCATACTAACCATGTCTGATCTTTACCAGGTTTTCTAACATAACGAGTTTCTTTTCCTAATTTTGAATCTTTACCTACTAAAATTGATGCAATTTTTTCACTATTTTCATTTATTAATATTATACTACTAGCACTATTTGTATTACTGCTTTCATTATTTAAACCAAGCTGCCCGTGCAATTCAGGATTTTTTGTTTTTGCCTCTATTGCTTCTAACTGAGCTATACCTACGATAACTCTTTTAATTTTATCTAAGGGTACAGGAAAATTAGCAAGACTAGGTAAAAACCAATTATCTTTATTCCTTTTAATACTAAATTTTGAATTACTATTTATTACTTGTATTTCAGAAATAGTATTTAATAATTTTAAGCTATTTTTATCTGTTGCTTCACTTAAGTCAGGAAATAAAAATTTTTCTCCGTCTGCTCTTCTATTCTCTGCATCCCTATACGAACTAACCATTATAGTAATAGCCAACATTATTAAAGATATAAGTATTATTTTATAAGCATTTGACTGCCTCATTATTTATCTTCCCTTATTATTTATTTCTCATACTAGCTAAGTGATTAACCCTTTTTCTTCTTCTTGCTATAAAAACTAATACAGAAGATATTGCCACTAATAATGGCATAACCCATATATTATATAACTTTAACATTAATCCCAATTTTTCTATTTCAACTCTTAAATCTCGTTGTACATCTCTTAATTTTTTTCTAATATTAATAATTTGTTCCTTAAATTGTTTTAAAGTATCAGCTTGTTCTTTTGACAAAATAGGAGCTCCTTCCTGAGTGGCTATTGAGACTCCTCTTTGTAAATCACGTAATTTATCTTCTGTAACCTTTAAATCATTTTGTAAACTTTTTTCTGTTTCTCTATATGCTGTTTCTGCTTGTTTTTGTAATTCTTCAACAACTATGAATGGTCGATTAGATGTTCCTCTTGTCCTCAAAGCTATTAGCTCTCCGCCTCCAGACAAAAATTCTACAGAATTTATAACTAAAGACCCATTATCCGCAATAGGTGTAAAAACTTCTTTTCCAAAATTATCTTGCTTTTGAGTCCAGATTGAATTTGATAAGATATCAGTATCTGCAAATATTAATATGTTTCCATTATTTGTTCCTTTTAAATGATAAGGATTTTTTTCAGGGTCACTTCCATCATCTAATTTTGGAGGACCATTAACATAAGCTGAAATAAATTCACCTGTTAAACTTATGGCTAAAGGTTTGTTACTTTTGTCAGAAATAAATTCAGATAAAAGTGATGCTGGATCAGGCCTAAACTGTATCTTATATCTTTCTATGAACATAGAATCTTCATGTGAGCTATATAATATTTCAAACTTAGACTTCGCATTTTTAGACCTTATAATTCCACCAGGTGTATTAGTTAATATAGATTCTAATTCATTTGTAATAGGATTATTAGGATTCAAAGAATTTTTGTCTAATGCTAACCATAAAACATAGGATACAACCCTAGAATTTTGTGATCTTCCAATAGTAACCTTTCTACCTGATATTCTATCACCTACAATCATTCCTGGCTCTACATATGCACCGTAACTACTAAATAAAGTGTTTAAATTGGACCCGGGTATATAAGTTCTTCTATCCTTTATCGGTAAAGCATTTCTTTCAACTTCAGAGTATGGATCAACAAAAAATAAAGCTCCCTTTCCAGTAAGAACATATTGATCTATTGCATATTTTGTTTCACTTGAAATACCTTTAGGATGAACTACCATTAATAAATCAATATCATCAGATATTTTACTAATATTTTTTGGTATTGTAACAATTTCAAAGACTTCACTTAATCTGTTGTATATTTCCCAAGGAGCAACATATTCTGAAGCAGGTGCATCAGGATAAGCTAAACCTCCATTTATAGGAAGAGTAGTAATCAAACCTAATTTCTTTTTTTTAGGATTAGCTAAGTCATTAATAATTCTAGTAAGATCATACTCTAAATATGTTTCCCTATTTTGCTCAAAAAATGGAATTATAGAGACATCATCGGTCGAATTAGATGCAACTAACCCAAAATAAAATTTTTCACCTGCTTGTGAAACTTGCATACCTTGTAAACCGTAAAGAATTGCTAAGTCTTCATTATTAGTAAAAGGTTCAGGATCAATCCTTTCTAATTTAATTAATCCATCAGATCTTACAACATATTCCTCAATTAACTCTCTTACTCTCTGACCATACTCTCTCATAGGAGCTATATCTCTACTTAGATTATCTGAAAAAAATAGTCTAAGTGTTATAGGCTCTTTAATGGTTTCTAAAACTTTAAAAGTGCCTTCATTCAAAGTATAAAGATTGTTTTCCGTTAAATCCAATCTAGCACCAGAAAATAATTGATTACTCAAAGTATTAATAGAAATAAATAAAATAATTACAGCTATAATTACAATATTAACTATAGCAGTTGGAGATGCTTTATTATTATTAAAATTAGAAAGAAACATCACTATATTCCTTTCTTAGAATTAATAGAGATAACATTTAAAGTTAAAGCGCCAATAATTAATGATGAGAAATATATAATATTTCTTATATCTATTACACCTTGAGTTAAATCAGTAAAATTTGTTACAAAACTAAAGGAAGCTATTGTATCTAATAAAGCTTGTGGTGTCCAACTAGAGAAAAAATTTAATACTATAGGCATACCACTAACCGTAAACAAAAAACAAACTGCAATTGTAATGACAAATGCAATAACCTGATTTTTTGTTAATGAAGAAATACATGATCCTATGGCAAGATACCCTCCTGCCATTAATAAACTACCTAAATAACTAGCAATAATAGTTCCATTATCAGGGTTTCCTAAGTAATTGACAGTAATCCATAATGGAAAAGTTAATACTAAGGATATAGCAGTAAATAGCCAAGCTGCTAAAAATTTACCTAAAACAGCCTGCGTAATGCTAATAGGCAAAGTCATTAGTAATTCTATAGTACCATTTCTTCTTTCTTCTGCCCATAGCCTCATAGAAATGGCAGGTATTAAGAATAAATATAACCAAGGGTGCCAATCAAAAAACGATGTAAGATCCGCTTGACCTCTTTCATAAAAACTACCCATATAAAATGTAAATAAACCAGACATAATAAGAAAAATTACAATAAATACATATGCAACAGGTGTTGCAAAATATCCATAAACTTCCCTTTTGGTAATTGAAAACATTGTATTCATTATTTATTATCTCCTGGATTACCTATTGTGAGAGTTCTAAAAACGTCATCTAACGATGCACCTTTAGGAGACCCTAATAGTAAATCTTTAGGAGACTTATCAACAATCATTTTACCATTTGCTATTATCATAGCCCTTGTACACACTGCATCCACCTCTTCCAAAATATGAGTAGAAATAATGATGGCTTTTGTTGAGGACATCTCCTTTATAAGTTTGCGTACTTCATGTTTTTGATTAGGATCTAGACCATCAGTAGGTTCATCCAATATTAAAACATCAGGATCATGAATAATAGCTTGTGACAGGCCTACTCTTCTTTTATATCCTTTGGAAAGAGTTTCTATCTGCTGGTATAACACAAGTTCTAAACCTAATTTTTTAATGGCAGAATGAATAGCATCATTAACTTTATTTTTAGGAATCTTTCTTATATCTGCAATGAATCTTAAAAAATTCATAACCGTCATTTCTCCATATAAAGGTGCACCTTCTGGTACGTAACCAATTTTTTCTTTAATCGCTATAGGATTTTCTGAAACATCATGTCCACACACGCTTATTTTACCTTTAGTAGGAAATAAAAAACCAGTAATCATCCTCATCGTAGTAGTTTTTCCAGCACCATTTGGACCAAGAAAACCTAAAACTTCTCCTCTTTTAAGAGAAAAGTTAATATCATCTACAGCTATAAACGGACCAAAACTTTTTGTTAAACTATCAACTTCTATCAATACTGACATTTAGTTGAAACCTCCCGAATTAAAAATTATTGCACATAAATAGGCTTACTAAATAATACTTTCAAGTATTTAATGAAAAATTAATTGTTTTAATTTATACATATACATAATTATTTGGGTAAATTATGTTAATAAAATC
>ENA-OREN01001136-OREN01001136.1-marine-metagenome-genome-assembly--contig:-NODE-1136-length-32912-cov-4.728095_pt1 | contig 32912 bp, 34 predicted proteins | sample MGYA00248624_ERZ508555 | MGnify/ENA primary metagenome ERZ508555 (study PRJEB26222, sample SAMN06267773) | marine metagenome | isolation source: Saanich Inlet, British Columbia, Canada | place...
GGATCAGCTGGCCAGCTGGGATGAAGCCGCCCGCCAGGGCCTGTTCACAAAGCACTTGTTGCGGGCCTTGAAGGGCGCTGCGGATGGCGAAGATTATGGCAATGGTGACGGCAAGGTTACGCTGGGCGAAGTTCAAACCGGCATTAGCAAAAGCGGAAGTTGAGCCCTACGTAGGGCGGCAAGGCATGAAGCAATCGGTGACACCAGAATCTAAATCTTCCGCCCCACGGAGCGGATGCGTGCGCGCCCTCTGGATGGCGGTGTTCGCCGCCGCAGCGGCCACCATGCTCCCCTGGAGCCAAGCCGGCGCGCAGGATTCCCAGCGCATTGTCGCCATCGTTAATGATGAAATCATTTCCGGTTTCGATCTCTCCTCCAGGATCGATCTGATTGTTCTGTCTTCGCAACTGCCGAAGACGCCCCAGGTCAGAAAGCGCATCCAGGCCCAAGTTTTGCGCGGGCTGATCGACGACAAGCTCCGGCTGCAGGAAGCGCGCCGCTTGAAATTGAACGTTAACGAGAAGGAATTTTTGGGCGCGGTGCTGAGGATCGAGAAAAACAACCGCATGAAACCGGGCGGCATGGCTGAACTTTTGAAGCGCAACAATATCGACCGCGTCACCTTTAATTCCCAGATTGAAGCCGCCATATCGTGGCAGAAAATCGTCCGCCGGCAGGTTCGCGGAAAGGTGAATATCAGCGCCGAGGCCGTCGACAAGGCGATCGCCCGAATGTCCGCGAACAAGGGCAAACCAGAATTTTTGGTATCCGAAATCTATATTCCGTTCGAAGCCGGAAAACCAGTTACCGAGACCCGCCAGCTTGCCGAGCGGCTATACAAGCAAATCGGCCAGGGCGCGAACTTCGCAGCGCTGGCGCGCGCCTTTTCGCAAAGCGCAACCGCCGCCGGCGGCGGCAACTTGGGCTGGATCAGGGAAGACCAGTTGGACACGCAGTTGTCTGAAGTTCTCGTCAAAATGAGCCGCGGCACAGTTTCCAAACCGATCAAGGGACAGGACGGGTTTTACATTCTGGTGGTCCGTGACCGCCGGGTTTCGGCCGGCCTGCCACAGTCCGATGTCAGCGTAGATTTACAACAGGTGTTCTTAAATTTGCCCAAGGGCGCGCGCAAAGAGACAGAAACCGCGCAACTTGCCTTGGCCAAGACAATCGCCGGCTCGGCGGAAAGTTGCGGCGACTTGGAAAAATTGGGCAAAGAGCTTGGATCTAAGAACTCGGGCAAGCTGGACAATATCAAGCTGAGCAATCTGCCCGCGAATATCCGGAACGCCGTCGAGAGCCTGGAAGCCGGCCAGGCGAGCCAGCCGATCAAGGCCGGCGGCGGCATCGTTGTGCTGATGATGTGCGCCCGGCGCGGTGATCTCGTCGATGAACAGGTGCGCAAACAGGTTGAGCGCATGTTGCTCCAAGAGCGCGCCGGTCTGGTGGCAAGGCGCTTGCTTCGCGATTTAAGGCGCGCCGCCTTCATAGATATCAGGCGATGACCGCGAAGCCCTTGCCGATCGCCCTGACCATGGGCGAGCCAGCTGGTATCGGAGGCGAACTGAGCATCAAAGCCTGGCACCGCCATCACCGGCAATTGCCGCCCTTTTATCTGCTCGACGATCCGGATCGCATCGAAGCGCTTTCCGAAGCCATGGGCACGCCGATCACCACCGCCGCCATTTCCGAGCCCGGCCAGGCCGCCACATTGTTTGACGAACGGCTCCCGGTGCTACCTGTTGCGCTCGGTGGACCGGTCGTACCGGGACAATTGAACACGAATAATATCGGCGCCGTGCAGTCCTCGATCGAAATGGCGGTCCACCATATGGAAGACGGAACCGCCGCCGCCATGGTTACCAATCCGATCCATAAAGAATCCCTCTATAATGCCGGCTTCGCCTATCCGGGGCACACCGAATATCTGACGGCGCTGGCCGGATTTAAGGGCGAGCCGGTAATGATGCTGGCTTCCGATGCCTTGCGCGTGGTTACCGTTACCCGCCATGTCAGTGTGGCGAACGCGTTGAAGCTTTTGTCGGCGGAATTGATTATCGAAACGGTCAAAACGGTGAATCGCTCGCTTAGCCAGGATTTTGCCGTGGCGGAACCCCGCATCCGGGTGGCGGCCCTCAATCCTCATTCCGGCGAGGGCGGCAACATGGGGCTGGAAGAGATCGAGATTATCCTGCCTGCCATCGAAATTTTACAAGAGCTTGGGCTCAACGTTACCGGCCCGCACCCCGCCGACACCCTGTTCCACGAAAAAGCCCGAGCCGAATATGACGCCGCAGTCTGCATGTATCACGATCAGGCGCTGATCCCCATCAAGACCATCGATTTCGACCGCGCCGTCAATATTACATTGGGCCTGCCGTTCATCCGCACCTCGCCCGATCACGGCACCGCCCTCGATATCGCGGGCACCGGAACGGCCCGCGAAAGTAGCCTCGTCGCCGCCATCGATTTGGCCCACACCATTTCGGTCAACCGGGCGCGGGCAGCGGCGAAATAGTCGCCATGGCTGAGCCCCGGAATTCGGACCGTGATGCCGACCTGCCGCCCCTCCGCGATATCATCCAGCGCTATGATTTGCGGGCGCAAAAGTCCCTCGGCCAGCATTTCCTTCTGGACAGCAACCTGACGGCGCGCATTGCCCGCCAGGCCGGCAACATCGAGACCATGAACATTCTCGAGATCGGCCCAGGCCCCGGAGGGCTGACCCGGGCGCTCCTGGCCGAAGGCGCAAAAAGTGTGACGGCCATCGAAAAAGACCGGCGCTGCGTCGATGCTCTTACCCATCTGACAGACGCCTACCCGGACCGGCTGGTCGTGCAGGAGGCAGACGCGCTTCGCTATGATGTGACCGGTATTCCAGGCCCGCGCATGATTGTCTCCAACCTGCCCTACAATATTTCGGCGCCGCTGATCATTAAATGGCTTGGCGCCATAGAAGGCTTGGAGCGGCTGGTCATCATGGTGCAAAAAGAAGTTGCCGACCGACTGGCGGCGCCGGCGGGAGGCAAGACCTATGGGCGCTTGTCGGTCATCACCCAATGGCTGTGCGAGGTGGATATCGCTTTCAATGTGGACCCGCGCGCTTTCACGCCGCCGCCCAAGGTGGTCTCGTCCGTGGTGGTAATGAAACCCCGGCCCGAGCCACTGGCGCCGGCAAGCTGGCGCCACCTCGAAGCGGTAACGGCGGCCGCCTTCAACCAGCGCCGCAAAATGTTGCGGGCGTCATTGAAAGCCATGAAGTTTGATTTCGAAGCCCTAGAAATTGCGCCGACAGCGCGGGCCGAAGAGCTGAGCGTGCCTGAGTTTTGCCGCCTGGCGCGCGCCCTTGAAGCGTCTACCGATAATTAATCCACGCCCCGCAACCCTTGTACAAATTCGTGCAAGCCTACCTGACGGCTCATACGTAATCGTTCGGCGTCGAGGATCGCTTGGACACGGTCAACACTTTGATCTATGTCGTCATTGACTATGATGTACGTATATTCGGGAAAATGGCTCATCTCTCCGGACGCCTTGGCCATGCGTTCGCGAACAACTTCCTCGGGGTCCCGTGCCCGGCTGTTCAATCGGGATTCCAGCTCCTTCGTGCTCGGCGGCAGGATAAACACGCTAACTAGATCGGCGCCCATTTTCTCATCGGTGGCAAGCTGTTGGGTGCCCTGCCAATCGATATCGAAGAGAACATCGGTGCCGGCCTGGAGCGCGGCTTCAACGGGCGCGCGGGGCGTTCCATAGTGATAGCCAAAGACTTGCGCATGCTCCAAAAACGCGCCGTCCTCGGTCATGCGTTCGAAATGCGCCTCATCGACGAAGTTGTAATCGGCGCCCTCTGTCTCGCCAGCGCGCATGGGCCGGGTTGTGGTCGACACCGACATGACCAGATTTTCATCAAGGCGCAGCAGCTCGCGTGAGATGGTTGTCTTGCCGGCGCCGGACGGCGACGACAGCACAAAGATCAAGCCCCGGCGGCCGAAATAAGGCGCGGCGTTTTGCTTATTCAATGTTCTGTACCTGCTCGCGGAACTGTTCGACCACCGCTTTCAATTCGAGCCCGATGCGCGACAATTCCACATCGGCGGCTTTCGAGCAGAGGGTGTTGGCTTCCCGGTTAAATTCCTGACAGAGAAAATCCAATTTGCGCCCGACGCCGTCGCCGTCTTCCAAAAGTGCGTCCGCCGCCTGCAAATGGGCCTCCAGCCGGTCCAGCTCTTCGCGCACATCGGACTTGGTGATCAGAATGGCGGTTTCCTGGTGAATCCGGTCCTCAGACAAGGATGGCTCGGCTCCCAACAACTCGGATATCTGCGCCGAAAATTTTTGCTTGATGGCTTCGGGCTGGGCTTCGGCGGTTTCCTTGGCGGCGGCGCATAGCTCGCCGATATTTTTCAAATGCGCTTCCAACACTGTCTTCATACGCCCGCCCTCTTCGGCGCGCATTTCAGCCAGCGCATCAATGGCCTCACCAAAATTACCGAGGATAGTTGACTTCAAGGCCTTCATCTCAGCTTCGTTGGCGAGGCTGTCCGCCTGTTCGACAACGCCGCGAACGCCGAGAAGATTATCGATGCGCGGCGGATCAAACACATTGTCGCCAGCTTCGAATTCCTTGGCCGCCGTGATCAACTGTTCCAGCAAACCCCGGTTGATGCGATATTGAACGCCGTCCTGTTCCAGGCTCAGCGATAGTGCGAGGTTGAAATTTCCGCGCTTGAAGCGCTTCGAAACCATGGCCCGGGCGGCCTGTTCCAATTCATCGAAACCGTGCGGCATGCGGCAGCGCATATCGAGCCCCTTGCCGTTGACGCTTTTTACTTCCCAGCTCCAAATGTGCGATCCCTCAGCGCCTTCCGTGCGCGCAAAGCCGGTCATGGAATTCAGCTCAGACATTTTTTTTGGCGGCCCCCTGGTTTATTGTCGCCGATTGGCAACGTGGCGCAGAGTTTATGAAAATCTTAAGACTTGCGCCATGAAATTCTACCCCCGGACCAGGCACCATTGGCGCCACATATCGCGCAACGCGGCTTCGACATTTTTGGCGTAGGCGGCGCCGTCGCAAAGATCAGAGCGCCGCAATTGTCCGCCAAGGTTTTTGCGCAAAGAAGCCATGCGGGCCTCATCCCCAGCCAGGGCGCAAGCAGTGCGGATATAGTCTTCGACGCTGGCCGACGCCAGATCAGCAGCCCCGATCTGGCTCAGCAAAGTTCCCGCCACCCGCCCGGCAAAGTTGTCGCCCCAAAGGGCAATCACCGGCACACCGGCGGCCAAAGCCTCAAATGTGGTTGTCGCTCCATTGAACGGGAACGGATCGAGCGCGATATCGATGCCGCCATAAAGCCCAAGATGGTCGGCCAGACCATCATCGCCGTATAGAAACTGCAAGCGCTCTGGCGCCAGCCCGGCGGCAATGAAGCGCCTCAGCCAACCATCACGGAGGCCTTGGTCGGCATAAAGATTGCGGTATTTGAGGGCCAAACGCGCGTCCGGGACCTGGGCCAGGATATCCGCCCAGACCGCAAACACCCGGTCGCTAATTTTTTCCGGCTTGTTGAAACATCCAAAGGTGACATAGCCGTTCTTTGAAATGGGCGGCGGCGTTGCGCCGGGGCCAACATCGGGCAAGGTGAATTGGTAGAACGAAGGCAACCGGTACAGCCGTTCGGTAAATTGCTCCGCCGTATCTTCGGGATGCAGCAAATCATCAGTTAGCCAATAATCCATTTCGTCCAGCCCGCTGGTGGCGCAATCGTGATAACTGACTTGCACCGGCGCCGCACGGTGCGCCGCCACCTGGGGCCGGTTAAGGTTGAAGCGTCCGGCCAGGAATACCGCGATATCGATGCCGTCCTGGCGCATGCGCTGGGCCAGCCCGGCATCACCAAAGCCAACCGCCGGTATCCAGTGATCGGCGTGGGCGCGGAACCGGGCTGAGATTGCGTCATTGGATTCTTCCTCGGCATAGAGGAATATCTCGAACGCCTTGGCATCATGATTTGCGATCAGTGGCAACAGATTGCGTCCCACCGGATGATCGCGGAAATCCGATGACACATAGCCAATCTTCAATTTGCGCGCCGGTGCTGGGCTGGTATTTTCAAACCGCAAGCGCCGTGCCGCCGGTTTGTGGTGCCGGGCACCATAGCGCCGGTGGGCACCAAAGCGCTCGGCCTCGGTCAAATCGGGCTGATTGAGCATGGCCATCAGCGAATTGCGCTCGGCCAGATGGCAATCGGGATCCAATTGCAAAGCTTTGGCGAAGCATTCCATAGCGCCATCGACATCACCGGCCGCCTGTATCGCGGCGCCCAGGTTGGTCAGCGCCTGCGCCTTGTTCCGGGAGCGCTCCAACGCGCGCGTCAAACTATCGATGGCTTCGCTGGTGCGAAAGGCGCGCAATTGCACCTGGCCCAAATTGCTAAGCGCTTCGGCATTGTCCGGCGCGATCTCGAGGGCGCGGATGGCGGCATCTTCGGCGGCGGCAAGATCGCCCTGGTGCAACAGGGTGTTAGACAGATTGACAATTGCGGCGAAAAAATCCGGTTTGATCTGGATGGCTCTTGTGTAGTGATCGGCGGCAAGGCCCGGTGCGCCGGCGGCGAAGTGGGCGTTTGCCAGATAAAACAACAGCTCCGAATTATTCCCATCTTCGGCTGCCGCGCGCGCCAGGATTTTGGCAGCGGCGGCGGCGTGCCCGGTTTTATAGGCGATCAATCCCAGATATTGCAGCGCGCCGGCGTTGTTCGCGTCCTGGGCAAGGATTTCCCGGCAAAGGCTTTCCGCCGCGTCCAGGCGGTCCCGCTCAAATTGCTCTTTGGCGCACGCCAGCAATTGGGTTAGGTTCGCGCCGTCCGGCAGTGCAATGTTATCGATGATGCCCATGGTTTGGTTCCGAGACCACTATGGACCGGCGCCGTTAAAGAGCGGTAAACCCCAACAGGAAATCCGCCTGGGAGAGAATGGTGGCGAGAAAAGACTATGCATCAATCTTGATTACTGGCGCATCGTCGGGCATCGGGCGCGCGTTGGCACTGAATTACGCAAGCCCCGGCGTGCGTCTGGTGCTGTCGGGCCGCGATGAAGGCCGGCTGCAAGCCGCCGCTGATGGATGCCGCAGCCTCGGCGCCGAGGTGACGATGCATATTATCGATGTCCGCGATAAGGAGGCTATGAACGCCTGGATGACAGAGGCGGACGATGTACTACCGCTTGATCTGATCATCGCCAATGCCGGAGTGTCCACCAATACCATCGGCGGCGGCGGAGGTGACGACGCAGCCCGGCTTATTGCTGCGATCAACATCGATGGCACCTTGAATACGGTGGCGCCGCTTGTGGACCGGATGACCGAACGCCGCCAAGGGCAGATCGCTATCATGAGTTCGATGGCCGCCTTTCACGGCATGCCCGGCGCGCCCGCCTATGGAGCTAGCAAAGCTTGGTGCAAATCCTATGGCGAGGGGCTTCGCGGCCGCTTGCGTCGCCACAATGTGGGCGTCTCGGTGATCTGCCCGGGCTTCGTTGAAAGCCGCATCACCGCCGGCAACCGCTTTCCCATGCCGCTATTCATGAAGGCCCCGAAAGCAGCGCGCATCATAAGGCGCGGCCTCGCCAAAAACCGGTCGCGCATCGCCTTCCCGCTAACCCTCTATGTTTTGGCGTGGCTGCTTAGCATCCTGCCGCCCGGCTGGACCGATCCTTTGTTCGCCAAGATGCCCGACAAGGAGTGAGCCTGCCTCCAGCGGCCTAGGCTAATGCTTTTTTTGCCGCGCTTTCTGCAATTTCCGCCAACGCCGCACATTGCGGTTGTGGGCGGCCAGGGTGCGCGCAAAGACGTGCCCGCCGCTGCCATCGGCGACAAAATAAAGATCGCCGGAGCGCGCGGGATTGAGCGCCGCGGCAATGGCGGCAATGCCCGGATTGGCGATCGGTCCCGGCGGCAAGCCTTTATGGACATAGGTATTATAGAGGCTCTGGTCCCTGAGATCGGTCCGCGTCAGGCGGCGGCCCAGTTTGCCCTGGCCATGGGTCAGTGCATAGACCACTGTCGGATCCGATTGCAGGCGCATGCCGGCGCGAAGGCGATTGATGAAGACACTGGCAACACGGGCGCGCTCTTCGGCAAGGCCAGTTTCCTTTTCAATGATTGAGGCGAGGATCAGGGCTTCGGCAGGGCTGTTCAATGGCAAATCTGGCACCCGCGCGGCCCATAGCCTTTCCACAGCACTGGTCATCGCGGCGCGCATCCGCCGGACGATATCGGCGCGCGCATCTCCATAGGAGAAATGATAGGTTTCGGGCAGCAACTGGCCCTCTCCAAGGCCTTGCGGTGCTAAGCCCTTAAGACCCTCGGTGGCGCCAAGGCGGGCCAGCACATCAAAGGTGGTCAGCCCCTCGGCGACGGTCAGCCGGCGCACCACGGTCTTACCGTGGCGAAGAATATCCAAAACCTGGCGCGCGCTGGCGCCCTTTGGAAAAGAATATTCGCCAGCTTTTAAGGGGAATTCGGGCTGATAGAGACGGGCGCCGATGCGCAATACAATCTCGTGGCTGATAATGCCGGTGCGCCTGAGCATCTCGGCCACCGTACCGATGCGATGCCCGTTCGGGATTACCAGCGTCTGCTCGATTTCCGATGGACCCGATTGGCGGAACATTTCGTAGGCGAAAAATCCGCCGCCCGATGCGATGATGATGGCCAGCACGGCCAAAGCTGCAAACCAGCGGAAGAGCCGGCCCATCGTCCCTTAATCGAAGCCGGCGATCACAAGCGAAGCGTTGGTGCCGCCGAACCCGAAGGAATTGGACAACGCCGTCTTGATCTTTCGCTCTTGCGCCACGTGCGCCACAAGATTGATGTCACAACCCTCGGACGGGTTGTCGAGATTGATGGTCGGCGGAACGATGCCGTGTTTTATGGCGAGGGTGGAGAAGATAGCTTCGACGGCGCCTGCGGCGCCCAGCAAATGGCCGATCGAAGATTTGGTGGACGACATTGCCAGGTCATTGACCGCATCGCCGAACAACCGCTTCACCGCGCCCAACTCGATCTCGTCGCCGAGCGGCGTCGAGGTGCCGTGGGCGTTGACGTAATCGACGTCTTCGGGGTTGAGGCCGGCACGCTTCAACGCTGCGGTCATCGAGCGGAAGCCGCCATTGCCGTCGGCGGCGGGCGCCGTGATATGATGGGCATCGCCCGACATGCCGTAGCCCACAATTTCACCGTAAATATCGGCGCCGCGGGCACGGGCATGGTCTAATTCTTCCAGCACTACAACGCCGGCGCCTTCGCCGATAACGAAACCGTCGCGGTCCCGATCCCAAGGTCTGGACGCTTTTTCCGGGGTATCGTTAAATCCCGTCGAAAGCGCCCGCGCCTGGGCAAAGCCGGCCACCCCAATCCGGCAAATGGCGGCTTCGGCGCCGCCGGCGACCATCACTTCGGCGTCTTCGAACTGGATCATGCGAGCGGCATCACCGATGGCGTGGGCGCCCGATGAACAAGCCGTGACAACGGCGTGGTTGGGTCCCTTGAAACCGAATTTTATGGCCACCTGCCCCGCCACCAAATTGATCAGGCTGGCGGGAATGAAAAACGGGCTGAGGCGGCGCGCCGATGAGCCTTCGACGCCCAAGGTGCTGCGTTCAATCTCCGGCAGCCCGCCAATGCCGGCGCCGATCATGACACCGGTGCGCTCTAAATCCTGTTCGTTATCTGGGGTCCAGCCGGCATCCCTGACCGCCATTTCGGCGGCGACCAGGCCAAATTGGATAAAGGTGTCCATGCGCCGCTGTTCTTTAGGCGAAATCCAGTCATCCGCAATGAAGGCGTTTTCGCCGCTCCTCGGCACCCGAGCGGCGATTTTCGATGCTATATCGGAAACATCGAAATCATCAATGGGCACGACGCCGGAATGGCCTTCGATCAGCCGCCGCCACGTAACATCTGTGCCGCATGCTAGCGGTGTTACCAGACCAATACCTGTGATGACCACACGCCTCATGGCTCACACGATTTTACAGTTGAAAACGGTTTCGAAAAATACCGCCCGGAGGCAGCGCCCCAACTGGCTACTGCGCCTGTGAGGACAGAAAATCCACAGCATCCTTGACGGTGAGGATTTTTTCCGCGGCATCATCTGGAATCTCGCATCCGAATTCTTCCTCGAAGGCCATGACCAATTCGACCGTATCCAGGCTGTCGGCGCCCAAGTCATCGATAAAGCTGGCCGTATCGGTGACCTTCGCCTCATCAACGCCCAGATGTTCGACGATAATTCCCCTTACGCGTTCCGCAGTGTCGCTCATACTTTTAGTCCTCGGCTATCTATCAACAAAAATACAAATTTCGTATCTGGCTCCAACCAAAGCCACGGTTCAAACTTGTTGGCCGGTCCAGTTCATTCCAAATTCCATTGCGGCGTTCGTAACACACTTTGAAATCCTTGACCAGCTTTCCCGCCGACCAATTTTTGCGGTGCCGAGCCGCACCCGAAACGGCCCTAGATCATCGCCAATCCACCATTAATGTGCAGAGTTTGGCCGGTGACGTAGGCGGCCTCGTCGCTGGCCAGATAGACCACACCGGCGGCCACGTCCGCCACATCGCCGAGCCGCCCCGACGGCACCGATTGCAAAAGAGCATCCCGCTGGTCATCGCTCAAGGCATCGGTCATGGCGGTGACGATAAATCCCGGCGCCACGCAATTGACCGTGATGCCGCGCGATCCGATCTCGGCGGCCAGGGATTTCGACAGGCCGATCATGCCGGCCTTGGAGGCCGCGTAATTGGCCTGGCCGGCATTGCCGGTCACACCAACCACCGAAGTGATCGAAATGATCCGCCCCCAGCGCTGTTTCATCATGCCCCGGAGGCAGGCGCGCGACAGCCGAAACGCCGCCCCCAAATTGATATCGAGAACATCCCGCCAGTCCTCGTCCTTCATCCGCATGGTCAGATTATCGCGGGTCAGCCCGGCATTGTTAACCAAGATGTCGAGCCCGCCCATCGCATCCTCGGCCGCCGCCGTCAGGGTCCCGGCGGCATCCGCCTCGGCCAGATTGGCCGCCGCCACATGAGCGCCATCCCCCAATTCCCCAGCCAGCGCGTCCAGCGCGTCCTGGCGCGTACCGGACAGGGTTACCTGGGCACCCTGTCCATATAATTGCCTGGCGATGGCGCCGCCGATACCGCCGGAAGCACCGGTCACGAGGGCGCGTTTTCCAGATAAATCGAACATGGAAAATTCTCCTTTTGTCTAGGTCATCTTAAAGGGTAGCGGCGAAAGCCTCGATATCGTCCGGCGTCTGCACAGAGATCCCGGTAAGCTCGCGATCAATACGCCGGCTCAATCCGGTCAATACCTTGCCGGCGCCGATCTCGACCACCGTATCGACATCATGGTCCCGCATATATAGTACGCATTCGCGCCAGCGCACCAGCGATGTGACCTGCTCGACCAAAAGGCGGCGAATATCCTCGGGCGCGCTGGCTTCTTCCGCCGTGACGTTGGCGATCACCGGCAGCGATGGCCGCTCGATCCGGGCCGCCGCCAATTCCTTTTCCATCACCTCGGCAGCTGGAGACATCAAGGCACAATGGAACGGCGCGCTGACTTGCAGCATGATCGAACGCTTGGCGCCATTTTCAACGGCGATCTCCAACGCCCGCTCGACGGCGGCGGTGTCGCCCGAAATGACCACCTGGCCCGGTGCGTTGTCGTTGCCAGCGGTGCAAACACCACCCTCGGCCCCTTCGGCGCCCTGGGCGGCAAATTCCTGGGCCTGATCCAGTTCGACGCCGAGCAATGCCGCCATGGCGCCCTCGCCGACCGGCACCGCGGCCTGCATGGCCTGGCCGCGGATTTTAAGGATGCGGGCGGCGTCGGCGATCTGGAATGCGCCCGCCGCCGTCAGCGCCGTATATTCGCCGAGCGAATGGCCGGCCACATATTTGCCGGCGGCGGCAAGATCGAAATTGCCTTCGCCGCTAAGCACACGGATAATCGCCATGCTCATCGCCATCAGCGCCGGCTGGGCATTTTCGGTCAGCACCAGATCCTCTTCCGGGCCACCGAACATGAGCTTGGAGAGATGCTGCTCGAGCGCGTCATCGACTTCTTGGAAGACATGTTTGGCGGCGGGAAAGGCGGCCGCCAATTCCTTGCCCATGCCCACCGCCTGGGCGCCTTGGCCGGGAAATACAAACGCTCGCGCCATGACCGGCACCTTTTTTGTCGTTGAAAGTATCCAGTCCTTTGAAGCAAGCGGGCATATGCCTGTCAAGCGCCGCCAAGGCGTTGCCGCCATGCGTTCCCAAGGCCGCTTGCCACTGAGATTCTATTGTGTATAGTGCGCGCCCGCAAACTCCTTGCCAGACGGTGTCTGGCTATGCCTGGACCGGCGATGAGCGCCACCTGGGTTGAGACAAGCCGGAAGGGGACCATATGGCTTATTACGAAAGCGTATTTATTGCGCGGCAAGAAGTATCCGCGCAGCAAGCAGACGCACTTGCAGACACATTTGCCGGCGTCATTGAAGAAAATGGCGGTCAAGTCACCAAGCGAGAAAATTGGGGGCTGAAGACGCTCGCCTACCGCATCAAGAAAAACCGCAAGGGTCACTATTTGATGTTCAACATCGATGGCCCTTCCGCGGCGGTTCAGGAAATGGAACGGCTGATGGGCCTCAACGAGGACATCTTGCGCATCCTAACCATCCGCGTTGACGAGTTGGAAGAAGACCCGTCTGCGCAAATGCAGAGCCGCGCCCGCGAAGGACGCTACGAAGACCGCGACAGGCCGCGCCGCGACGACGGCCCAAAAAGCGATAGCAATGAGGGCGGCGAAGCCCAGGCCTCTACCGCGGCCGCCGCCGAAGATGCGGCAAAACCAGAAGCCGAAGCCGACGCGCCCGAGGCCGAAACGCCCGAATCTGAAGCCGAAGCGCCCGAAGCCGAAGCCGAAGCGCCCGAGGCCGAGGCCGCCGCGCCCGAAGGAGACAAGACATGAGCGATACCAGAGAAAGATCCTCCGAAGATGGCGAGCGCCCGCGCAGTGGCGGCGGTGGCGGTGGCGGCGGGCGCAGGCCCTTTTTCCGGCGCCGCAAAAGCTGTCCCTTTTCCGGCAAGAACGCCCCCAAGATCGATTACAAGGACGTCAAGCTCCTGTCGCGCTACGTATCCGAGCGCGGTAAGATCGTGCCGAGCCGGATTACAGCGGTTTCAGCCAAAAAGCAGCGTCTGCTCGCCAAGGCTATCAAGCGGGCCCGGTATCTGGCGTTGCTGCCTTACGTTACCAATTGATGGACGCGGCCAGGGACCCCGCGTCAGAACGGCTGGGCGGGGCACGCATGTATAAGCAATTGATTATCGCGGCGGCCGGCGGCTTGGTGAGCGCTATCCTTTCGCTTGGGCTCTTGACCGGCTCCTCGGGCGCGCTGCTGTTCGCCTATTTCGCGCCCCTGCCGCTATTGCTGATTGGCCTGTCCTTTGGCCTGATAAGCGTTTCCGCCGCGATATTCGCCGCCCTGATCGTCGTCGTCAATCTGGCCGGCGGCGCCCAAGCGGCGATTTTTGCCGCCTCCATCGCTTTGCCGGCCTGGCTGATAACCCGCTACGCAACCGCCCAGCGGACTTTACCCGGCGGCGCCCAAGCGGCCTATTCACCCGGTGATATTTTGGCGCGCATTGCTGTTGGCGGCGGGCTTTTGCTGCTACTTGGAGCGCTGGCGACGAGCAATACCGAAGGCGGTTTGCAAGGCTGGGTGGGGATTTTCATCGAACGCATGTTGGGCGCCCAGTTGGCGAGCGGCGGCGCTGAGCGCACCTTGTTCGCCGATAGATTAACGCCCCTGTTCCCAGCGATCACGGCGCTGTCGTGGCTGGTCATGGTGATCATCAACGCTGCCTTGGCGCAATCGCTTTTGATACGGATAGGGAAAACCCAACGGGCGGCGGTACGCTATGCGCAAACTGCCATTCCCGAATGGTTTTATTGGGTGTTCGTTGCCGCCGCCGCTGTCTCGCTTATGGCCTCGGGCTCGGTCGAATATCTGAGTCGCAATTTGGCGATCATATTTGCGGCGCCGTTTTTGTTCGTCGGGCTTGGCGTGTTTCATAGCTTGTCGCGCCGGGTGTCGGCGCCTGGCATGGCACTGACGGCCTTTTATGTTTTCTTGATTTTATTTTCCTGGGCGGGAGTTTTCGTCGCCGGGCTCGGGTTTTTGGAACCCTGGGCGCGGCTGCGCGAACGCTTTGCCAAACAGCAACCACCCAGAACCGATACGGAGGAAGAGTGATGGAAGTCATACTTTTAGAGCGGATTGAAAAGTTGGGACAGATGGGCGACGTGGTGAACGTCCGCTCCGGATACGCCCGCAACTATCTTTTGCCGAAAAAAAAGGCGGTAACCAAAACCGACGGCAACATGGCCTATTTCGAGAGCCAGCGGACCCAATTGGAAGCCGCGAACCTCGAGAATAAATCCGAGGCCGAGAAATTGTCCGAAAAAATCGAGGGCATCTTCATCGCCATGGTGCGCCAGGCCGGTGATGCCGGCCAGCTTTACGGTTCGGTCAATGCCCGCGATATCGCCGCCGGCGCCGCCGAGGTGGGCTTCAACATCGAACGCCGCCAGATCACCTTGGAGCGGCCAATCAAGACACTCGGGCTACACCCGGTCACCGTCAGCCTGCATCCGGAAGTGCAGGTAACCGTGACCGCCAACGTAGCCCGCTCCGCCGAGGAAGCCGAGACCCAGGAGCGTACCGGTGAAGCGGTGATCAAAACGGATGAAGACGACGCGGACGAGCGCGATTTGCTCGCCGAGGCGCTTTCGGACGATGAGCCCGCCGAAGACACCGATGCGGATGTGGATGCAGATGCGGAAATTGACGCAGAAGTGACTGCAGAAGCAGAAACTGACGCCGACGACGAGCAAAATCCAGTGGACGAGGGAGACGACGCCGAGGCATAATACCTGCACCAATTTGCAGGGTACCACTTTGAGGGAGGTGGAATGCCATGTTGCCGATCGATTTTGTGCTTCGCAGGATCATCGCAAAAGGAACACTCGAAGTCACCGATCATCGTGGCCAGCGTCACGTCATCGGCGATGGAACCGATCCCAAAGTCTCGATCCGCATCACCGATAAGTGGTTCGCCACCAAACTGGCGCTTTCGCCCTCCGTGACCATCGGCGAAAGCTATATGGACGGCACCCTCAAGCTCACCAATGACGCCTCGATCTATAATTTTCTGGAAATCCTGTTGATGAATGTCGGGGGCGGCGATTATCCCTTGATCAATCGTATCTTCATGGCCCTGGACACCATGTTCCGCCGCCTTCAGCAGTTCAATCCGGCCCGCCGTTCCAAGGCCAATGTGGCCCATCATTACGATTTGTCCGGCGGCCTGTACGAGTTGTTCCTGGACCCGGACAAGCAATATTCCTGCGCCTATTTCGATACCCCGGAGAGCGATCTGGCAACCGCGCAAGAAGACAAAAAGTATCATATTGCCGCCAAGCTGCTGCTGGACAAAGGATTGCGGGTTCTCGATATCGGATCGGGCTGGGGTGGGCTGGGCTTATACCTGGCGCACCAGTTCGGCGCCTGTGTAACCGGCATCACCTTGTCCGAAGAGCAGCACAAAATATCGAACCAGCGAGCGCAGGAAAACAACCTTCAGGACTGCGCCGAATTTCGTCTGCATGACTACCGCACCTTGGAGGGCGAGTTTGACCGCATCGTTTCGGTCGGCATGTTCGAACATGTGGGCGCCGGCCACTACCAAGCCTTTTTCGACAAAATCCGCAACCTGCTGACCGAGGACGGCGTGGCGCTGCTACACACCATCGGGCGCTCCGGGCCGCCCTTGTCGACCGATGCCTGGACCCGCAAATACATTTTCCCCGGCGGCTCCATGCCTTCGCTCTCGGATACTGCGCCGGCCATTGAAAAAGCCGGCTTGGTGGTCACCGACATCGAATTTTTGGGCCGTCATTACGCCGAAACCTTACGCCATTGGCAGATCAACTTCCGGGCCAACCGCAACAAAGTCCGCGATATCTACGATGAACGATTTTGCCGCATGTGGGAATACTATCTGGCCGGCGCAGAGGCTTCGTTCCGCTATCTCGGCTTGACGGTATTCCAGATTCAATTGGCACGGCGCCAGGATGCGGTGCCGATGACCCGCGATTACATCGCCGAGACCGAAGCGAAGCTGAAAAATCCGAGATCGGAAAGACAGCGCGCCGCCTGACCGAACCCACAAATGGCGCGCCAGCCAATATATTTTGAGTTATCCCCGATATCCTCAAGGCTGTTGATCGTTTCCGCCTTCCCCCGCTTCGCTTCCGGCTGTAATTTGCCCCATGGCAATTTCAGCACAGCAACCGTTTCCCATAACTTCCCCCGATACATCTTTGGGGGCACCGCCCGAGGATGCCCAGCGGGTGCTGCCAACCTTCCGCTCGCCGCCCCATAATTTCGAGGCCGAAAAGGCGCTGCTCGGCACATTAATGGCCAACAACAACGCCCACGACCGGGTTTCCGATTTTCTGCGGCCTGATCATTTCGCCGATCCCATCCATGGCCGCATCTATGAGGCCATATCCAAGTTGCTCGATGCCGGCCAAATCGCCGATCCGGTCACCTTGATGAATTTTTTCGAACAAGACGACAGCCTCGCCGATGTGGGCGGCTCCGACTACTTGGCCGAGCTGGCGGGCTCGATGGTCTCGATCATCAACGCCCGTGATTACGCCCAGATCATTTACGATCTCCACCTGAAGCGCCAGCTTATCGATTTCGGCGAGCAGGTGGTCAACCGCGCCTTCAGCCCCGAAGTCGACGACGCAGCCATGCAGCAGATCGGCAGCGCCGAGCAGCAGCTCTACGATCTGGCCATGACCGGCGAGCTGGAAGGCGGCTTTCAGTCCTTCGACACTTCCATCAAAGAAGCGATAGAGCTGGCCGAGATTGCCCACCAGCGCGACGGCCAGTTGGCTGGCGTCGGCACTGGGCTCCGCGATATCGACCGCTTGCTGGGCGGGCTGCATCCTTCGGATCTGGTAATTCTCGCCGGCCGCCCGTCCATGGGCAAAACCGCGCTGGCCACCAATATCGCCTACAATGCTGCCGCCGACTACGAGGTGGAAATCGACGCCAACGGCAACAAGCGCACCATCAACGGCGCTGTTGTCGGGTTTTTCTCCCTGGAAATGTCGGCGGAACAATTGGCGGCGCGCATCCTTTCCGAACAGACCGAGATAGCTTCCGACAAAATGCGCCGGGGCGAGCTGACCAACGATGAATTTGATAAACTTGCAACCTGTGCTGCCGGGCTTAGAAACTTGCCCATCTTCATTGATGATACGCCAGCGCTGACGGTCAATTTGCTGCGCTCCCGAGCGCGGCGCTTAAAAAGCCAGCACAATCTTGGTCTGGTGATTGTTGATTATCTGCAGCTTATGCAAGGCAACAGCCGCACCGATAACCGGGTGTTGGAAATCGGCGAGATTACGCGCGGGCTAAAGACCCTGGCCAAAGAGTTAGAGGTGCCGGTCCTGGCCTTGTCCCAGTTGAGCCGCGCGGTCGAGCAGCGCGAAGACAAACGCCCGCAATTATCGGATTTGCGCGAATCAGGATCCATCGAGCAGGATTCGGACGTGGTCAGCTTCGTATTCCGCGAGGCCTATTATCTTGAGCGCGGCGAGCCGACCCAGCGCCAGGACGAATCCCCCGACAAATACGCCGAGCGCCATGACCGCTGGCAAACCCTGTCCGATGAAATGAAAAACCGCGCCGAATTGATCATCGCCAAACAACGCCACGGCCCGACCGGCAAGGTCGATCTCTATTTCGACGGCATGTATACCCGCTTTGCGGATCTGGACACCCAGCATACCGATAGCTTTTAACCCCCTCTCTTTTAGCTGACATGACCGAAATCTCAGGCGCCGAATTGACCATCGACTTGGGCGCAGTTCAGGCCAACTACCGGACATTGCAATCGCATCTTGCCGGCGCCGAATTGGCCGCCGTGGTCAAAGCCGACGCCTATGGATTGGGCTTGGGCCCGGTGGTGCGCGCCCTCACCGAAACCGGCTGCGAAACCTTTTTCGTGGCCACCGCCGCCGAGGCAGTTCAGCTACGCGGCTCCGAGAGCGATGCCAATATCCACGTCTTCAACGGCCCGCTCCCGGGCGAGGAGGCGGCGTTCTTGGAACACGCGCTAGTGCCGGTGCTCAACAGCCTGGAGCAAGTGCAAAACTGGTCCGCCTATTGCACCGGAATTGGCGCGCCGGGACTAGCCGATATTCAAATCGATACCGGCATGTCCCGGCTCGGCCTCGAAGCGGGCGATGTGGCGCGGCTGGCCGGGTCGCCCGAACTGTTGCAATCGATCACGCTGGATCTGGCCTTAAGCCATCTTGCCTGCGCCGATCAGCCGGACCATGCCATGAATAACGAGCAATTGGCCGCGTTCGAAGCTGGCGCCGGCCCAATCGGTGCGCCGCGGCATAGCCTGGCGTCATCGTCGGGCATCTTCTTGGGCACCGAATATCACTTCGACATGGCGCGCGCCGGCGCCGCCTTATTTGGGCTGAATCCGGTACCCGGAAACCCCAACCCCATGCGGCAAGTCATTCGAATTCAAGGAAAAATCCTACAAGTGCGTTCCGTTGACACTCATCGGAGCGTTGGCTATGGTGCCAGCCATCAGGCCACCCGGTCGGCCAAGATCGCAACAGTCGCCATTGGTTACGGCGACGGATATCTCCGCGCCCTTAGCAATGCCGGAACAGTCTTTATCGATAGCCACGAGGTACCGGTGGTGGGGCGCGTTTCCATGGATTTAACCACGCTTGATGTGACGGACGTGCCCGATGGGCTATTAGCCCTGGGCCAGCCGGTCGATTTCGCCGGGCCGCTAAATCCGGTGGACCGGATCGCCGAGCAGGCAGGCACCATCGGCTACGAAATTCTGACCAGCCTCGGGACGCGCTATCAGCGCCATTACGTTGGCGGGGAAGGCAATTCAGCATGAATTTTCTGCAATCAATAGGCCGTTTTACGTTCGGCTTCCTGGCCACCGCAGGGCGCATATCGTTGTTCACCGGCACCGCCTTGATGCACGCCATCCGGCCACCATATTATCCCCGCATCATCCTTAAGCAGATGATCGAGATCGGCTATTTCTCGCTACCCGTTGTCGGCCTAACCGCCGTCTTCGCCGGCATGGTGCTGGCCTTGCAAAGTTTCACCGGGTTCTCCCGTTTTTCCGCCGAGGGCGCTGTCGCCAATGTCGTGGTGCTGTCGATCACCCGCGAATTGGGCCCGGTGCTGGCGGGGCTGATGGTATCGGGACGCATCGGCGCCTCCATGGCCGCCGAGATCGGCACCATGCGGGTGACCGAACAAGTGGATGCGCTAACGACGCTGTCGACCAATCCGTTCAAATATCTGGTCGCGCCGCGCCTGATTGCCGGCATAACCATGGTGCCTATATTGGTCCTCATCGCCGATATCATCGGCATCCTCGGCGGCTATCTGGTGGGAGTCTTTGCGCTCGGCTTCAACCCGTCCAATTATTTGCAGAACACCTACGATTTTATGGAAGTGTTCGATGTGGTATCGGGGCTCATCAAGGCCGCCATGTTCGGCTTTATCATCACTCTGATGGGCTGTTACCACGGCTACCATTCCAAGGGCGGCGCCCAGGGCGTTGGCCAGGCGACCACCAATGCCGTGGTTTCGGCATCGATCCTGATCCTCTGTTCTGATTATATCTTAACCCAATTATTCTTTGCTGCGGATGGCTGAAACCGAAACCAAAATCCTTATGAAGGGCGTCCGTAAGGCCTTTGGGCCGAAGGTCATCCTGGACGATTTCAATCTCGACATCAAAACCGGCGAATCCATGGTCGTGATCGGCGGCTCCGGCGTCGGCAAATCGGTGATGCTCAAATGCCTGCTCGGCGTGTTGACGCCGGAAAGCGGCGCCATCACCATCGATGGTGATAATGTGGTTGGCATCGGCACGTCGGAGCGCGACCGGGTCAACGCCAAGCTCGGCATGCTGTTCCAGGGCGCCGCCTTGTTCGACAGCCAAACCGTCTGGGAAAACGTCGCCTTCGGGCTGACGGCGCGCAAAGTTCCGCGCGAAGAGGCGCGCGAGATCGCCATGCAGAAAATCGCCATGGTCGGCCTCAAGCCGGAGATTGCCGAGACTTTTCCGTCGGAATTGTCGGGCGGCATGAAAAAGCGCGTCGGGCTGGCGCGCGCCATTGCCGCCGATCCCGAAATCATATTCTTCGATGAGCCGACCACCGGGCTGGATCCGCTAATGGGCGATATCATCAACGATTTGATCGTCCATTGCGTCGAGGAGACCGGCGCCACCACGCTAACCATCACCCACGATATGCTGTCGGCCCGCAAAATCGGTGATCGCATCTCCATGATTTATGGGGGCAAGATTATCTGGGCCGGACCGACCGGCGATATTGACGATTGCGACAACGAATATGTGCAACAGTTCATCAACGGGCGCACCGATGGACCTATCCAGATGGCCGTTCGTGACTAATACCAGTGCTCCTTGGTATAAGGGTTAAGGATGGCCCGAGCCACCAACAGCTATAGCTGCCAGGAATGCGGCGCCACCCACTCGAAGTGGAGCGGGCGCTGCGACGATTGCGGCGCCTGGAATACAATTACCGAGGAAGCCCGCCGCGAAGCGACGCCCAAAGGCCTGAGCGCCGGGCGCGGCCGCAACATCGAGTTTGTCGGCCTCAAGGGAAAATCGGAGGTGCCGGCGCGCAAGAAAACCAACATCGACGAATTTGACCGGGTCTGCGGCGGCGGACTGGTGGCTGGCTCGGCGCTGTTGGTGGGCGGCGATCCGGGCATCGGCAAATCGACGCTTTTGCTGCAGGTGTGCGCGGCCCTTGCTGCGGCGCCGGGGGCCGGTCGCTGCATTTATATTTCGGGCGAAGAAGCCATCGATCAGGTGCGCCTGCGCGCCGAACGGCTGGACCTGGCCCATACGCCGGTGGAGCTGGCCTCGGCCACCAATGTGCGCGATATCGTTACCTCGTTGGAGAGCGGCGGCGATGTGCAGGTGGTGATCACCGATTCGGTGCAAACGATGTTCGTCGATAGCCTTGATTCGGCGCCCGGCACCGTCGCCCAGGTTCGCGCCTCCGCCCAGGAATTGATCCGCCTTGCGAAACGCTCGAACTTTGCCTTGTTCCTGGTCGGCCACGTCACCAAAGACGGCATGATCGCCGGGCCCAAGGTGCTCGAACATATGGTCGATACGGTGCTTTATTTCGAAGGCGAGCGCGGCCACCAGTTCCGCATCATGCGCGCCGTTAAGAATCGATTCGGCCCTGCCGACGAAATCGGCGTCTTCGAAATGACCGACAAGGGGCTAATTGAAGTGGCCAATCCGTCTGCCCTGTTCCTTGCCGAGCGCGATACCGAGGTGTCCGGCGCCTCCGTCTTTGCCGGGATCGAAGGCACCCGCCCGATGCTGGTTGAAATCCAAGCCCTGACCGCGCCGACCACGTTCGGCACACCCCGGCGCGCAGTCGTCGGTTGGGATTCGGGGCGCCTCAACATGGTGCTGGCGGTCATGGAGACCCGTTGCGGACTAAGCGCCGGGCTTAACGATGTTTATCTGAATGTGGCTGGGGGTTTGCGTATCACCGAGCCGGCAGCCGATCTGGCGGTAGCAGCGGCGCTGGTCTCGTCGCTGTCGGGCTCACTGGTGCCGGCCGATACGGTGGTCTTCGGCGAGATCGGATTGTCGGGCGAAGTGCGGCCCGTGGGCCAGGCCGACGTCCGCTTGCGCGAAGCAAAAAAGCTGGGCTTCACCCGGGCCATCGTTCCCAAGACCCGGAACACCCGCAAAAAATCTGCCAAGGCCGGCGACACATTGCCGGTCACCGAGATTTCCCACTTGAACGAGCTGATGGACTTATTGCCGCCGCAGGGGCAGAATCAGCGCGTCCGGACGGCGAGTGGATAAAATGGAAAATCTTCCCATCAATGGATTGGATATCGGCGTCATCGCCGTTTTGTTCGTAGGCGCGTTGATCGGCCTTGCGGTCGGCTTCGTGCGCGGCGGATTGTTCGTGCTTTCCTGGTTGGGTGCCGCCATCGCCACCATCTTCGCCTTCCCGCTGGCCAGGCCCTATGCGCGCCAATATATCGACAACGAGCTGTTTGCTGATTTGGCCGGCGGCGCGATTTTGTTCGCGGTCACGCTGGTGATCTTGTTTTTGGTCTCTTCGCTGTTGGGTGGCTGGGTGCGCAACTCCCGCCTTAACGCGCTCGACCGATCGCTCGGCATGGTATCGGGGCTGGCCACCATGGCGCTCATATTGGCGGTTGCCTATATCGCCATGGAGCAGGTCTGGCCGCCGTCGAAGCAGCCGGGGTGGGTGCGGGACGCGCGCTCGATCCCGCTGATCAAGTCGGCGGCGCTATCGTTGAACGAAATACTGCCCGACGAATTCAAGCTGATGGGCAAAGCGGCGGTGGACGATGTTTCCGACAAGGCGCGGGATTTGCAGCGCTTTCAAAAGCTGGTGCGCCCGGCCAGCGAGGGTGAAACCAGCAACCAAGCGCCCGGCTACGACAAGCGGGCACGGCGCGCCCTTGATCGCATCATACCTCAGTGAGCACCCATTTCCCTATGAGCACATCACCTTCCCTCTACGACGATGACCATTTCCACGATGAATGCGGCGTGTTCGGCGTGTTCGGCCACGAAGACGCGGCAGCGCACACGGCGCTGGGTCTGCATGCCCTGCAACACCGGGGCCAGGAAGCAGCCGGCATCGTCACCTGCGACGGCACCCATTTTCACAACCACCGCTCGCTCGGGCTGGTCGGCGACAATTTCTCGTCGCAGACGGTAATCGAGCGCTTGCAAGGCCCCATGGCTATCGGCCACAATCGCTATTCGACCGCCGGCGAAACGGTATTGCGCAACGTGCAGCCATTGTTCGCTGATTTCGATTTCGGTGGACTGGCCATCGGCCACAACGGCAATCTGACCAACGCTTATTCCCTGCGCAAAAAATTGGTCCAGCGCGGCTGTATCTTCCAGTCGACTATGGACACCGAGATTATCGTCCACCTGATCGCCATTTCCGAATATTCCACCGTCGTTGACCGCATGATCGATGCGCTGCGCCAGGTGGAAGGCGCCTATTCGCTGGTGGCGCTGACCAACGAAGGGCTGATCGGGGTACGCGATCCCATCGGCGTTCGTCCGCTGGTCCTCGGGCGCATCGATGGCGCTTATATTCTCGCCTCGGAAACCTGCGCCCTGGATATTATCGGCGCCGAGTTCGTGCGCAACGTGGACCCCGGCGAGATCATCGTCATCGACGGCGACGGCGTGCGCTCGATCAAGCCCTTTACCAAGCAACCGCAACGGTTTTGCATTTTCGAATACATCTATTTCGCCCGCCCCGACAGCATGGTCGAGAACCGCAATGTCTATGACGTGCGCGTCAAGATCGGCGCCGAATTGGCGCGCGAGGCCCACGTGGATGCGGATGTGATCGTGCCGGTCCCCGATTCCGGGGTTCCCGCGGCAATCGGCTATGCCAGCGAAGTGGACGTGCCGTTCGAGTTGGGCATCATCCGCAATCATTATGTTGGCCGCACCTTTATCGAGCCGGCGGACCAGATCCGCCATCTGGGGGTCAAGCTCAAGCACAACGCCAACCGCGGCCGGTTGGAGGGCAAGCGGGTGATCTTGGTGGACGATTCCATCGTACGCGGCACGACATCGGAGAAAATTGTCGAAATGGTGCGCGGCGCCGGCGCCGCCGAAGTGCATATGCGCATTTCCTCGCCGCCAACCAGCAATTCCTGTTTCTACGGTATCGACACGCCGAAGCGGGAGGACCTATTGGCAGCGAACATGGATGTGGCTGCCATGGCCCGCCATATCGGCGCCGATTCCCTGGCCTTCATCTCCATGGATGGGTTGTACCGGGCAGTCGGCGAGGAAGCACGCAACGGTGAGGACCGACTTTACTGCGACGCCTGCTTCTCGGGCGATTATCCGATTGAGTTGACCGACCAGAACGGCGGCCCGATCCCGGCGCAATTATCACTTCTGACGGAGACCGACTGAGCATGGCAGACCAAGGCCCAAGTGGAATTTTAAAGGATCGCATTGCGCTGATTACCGGCGCATCCCGTGGCATCGGGGCGGCCATGGCCAAGCGCGTTGCCGCCGAGGGCGCCCATGTCATCTTGGTGGCCCGCACCCAGGGCGGGTTGGAAGAGGTCGACGACGCAATCCGCGCAGCCGGCGGCCAGGCCACCCTGACGCCGCTGGATTTGGCCGATATGGACAAGATCGACCAGCTCGGCGCCGCCCTCTATGAGCGCTTCGGCCGGCTCGACATCGTTATCGGCAACGCCGGATTGCTCGGCACCATGGGCCCGATCACCCATCTGGAACCCAAGGTTTGGGAAGAGGTGATGACCGTCAACGTGTCCGCCAACTGGCGCATGATCCGCAGTTTCGATCCCCTGCTCCGCCAATCGGATGCGGGGCGCGCGCTGTATTTTTCGTCTACCGCGGCCCGTGGCCCGCGCGCCTATTGGAGCGTCTATGCGGTATCCAAGGCGGCGCTGGAAATGACCGTAGGCATCTATGCCGAGGAAACCAAAAACACTCCAATCCGGGTCAATTTGTTCGATCCAGGCAAGACGCGTACCGTGATGCGCGCCGAAGCGGTGCCGGGCGAAGACCCGGACACGCTGAAAACACCGGAATTTGTCGCCGAACAGATCATCGAGCTGGTGGCGCCGTCCTGCACCATGCATGGCGAGATCATCGAGGCGCTGGAGCCAGGAGAAACCCGAGACTAACCGGGAGATTGTCCAGGAGACGAGGCGATGAAGGAATGTTCGAAATCGATCATGCGGCGGTTGCGCGATCCCAACTTCGCCAACCGCTATTTCGTCGGCAGCGGTCTCGATATTGGCGGCGCGCCTGATCCGTTGGGACTATATGTGGAATTGTTTCCGCGCCTGCGCGGTGTCGCCACCTTTGATAAAGAAGACGGCGATGCCCAGCATCTGGAAGGCATCGAAGACGGCTCCATGGAATTCGTTCATTCCAGCCATTGCCTGGAACATATGATCGATCCCGCCGAAGCGCTGACCAACTGGTTCCGCAGCGTCAAGGAAGGCGGTCATTTGATCGTCACCGTGCCGGACGAGGATATGTACGAACAGGGCCGCTTTCCGAGCACCTGGAACGGTGATCACAAGCATTCCTTCACAATCATGAAATCGAAATCCTGGTCGTCAAATTCGATCAACCTGTTGGACTTGATCCAGGCGCTTGGGCCGGCCGCCGAATTGGTGCGGCTCAACATTCTCGACGAAGGCTTCCGCCACACCCTGCCCCGCTTCGATCAGACCATGACCCCGATCGGAGAATGCGGCATCGAGTTCGTTATCCGGAAACGGACCGCAGAGGAATTGGAAGCGGGCGGACGCCATCCGCCGGCGGGCATCGTCAGCCCCATGGAATCTTTCCTGCTGACCGGCTTCCAATTGGATTAAACCCTTATCGCTTGGGCTTTTTTTGCCCCATCGCACGCAGCCGTCGTTCGGCTTTTTGGCGTTGCAGCCGGCTGATACGGGCGGTGATTTTTTGCAGCTCTTTTTCGGGATCGATGTCGCCCCGATAGCCCATGGCTTTTTTCCGCTGGCGGTTGGCGAGCGAGAACCAGACAAAGGCTTCGCCAACATCGATGTCGATCCCCCAGCCTTTCTGGTACATGGCGCCGAGCACGCTTTGCGCCCCTCCATGCCCCTGGAGCCCGGCTTTTCTGAACCAATCGGCGGCAGTGCGGAAATCGTTGTCGACGCCGCGCCCATCGAAATAGAGGACACCGAGGGCATACTGCGCTTCGGCGTTGGCGCCCCTGACGGCGGCGGTGCGATAATATTGCGCCGCCCGTCCGTAATTCTGGCGCACTCCCGATCCGGCCGCATAGAGCCGCCCGGCGGCCACCTGGGCGTCTGAGTGCCCTTGCGCTGCGGCCCGGCCAAGCCATTTTGCAGCAATAGCCGGACTAGTCGTGCCGGCCAGCCCGTCCCGGTAGATGATGCCGACCTGGTATTGGGCGCCGGCGCCGCCCGATTCGGCCTCGGGCCGCAAGGTTTCGAGCCTTTCCGCGTGAACCGCCTGAACCAGGTCAACTGGTTCTAAAAGTAAGCCGGCGAACAGGAACCAGCCAAAAAATGTGGCAATCACCAGCACCAGCGGTGCTGCCACGATCTTCCATCTGTTGGGGATGGCGCGCCATATGACGATCAGCCAAAATCGCATAATTGAAGCCGGCGGGGCTGGCCGACGGCCTAGCGCGGCGGCGGCGCGGAGGCCGGAATATGACCGACGCTGGGCTGGCTCTCGCCGTGCGGCGCCGGCACCGTGTAACAATTCACCCGGCCCAAGGTCCGATAACAGAACACCTCATCCTGAACGCCGACCTCGTCTTCCTCGCAATAAGTCAGGCCGATATTTTTGCGCACCGTCGAACAATTCTTGCCGGTGGCAAATGACACATAGTGATCAGCAAGGGTCTTGTCGGTGCCTATCACGGTAAGGCCCTCGAGGCCGGCCAAAGGCGGCACCGCGCCCGGCGCGCTGGCAACCGCCGTGCACCCGGCCAGCACCGTCAACACCATAAGCAATGGCAAAATCCGCAAGCGCCCAACTCCGTTATTGCAGCCGTGGCGCAGAGCATGGCGCTACGGCAATTATTGAACTTTACTATAGGCGTATCTTATTTAAGAAGGAATTAATGAATTAATTTAATTATTTCAATGTGTTATGGAATTTTCAAACGCCGATCCCAATGGCTTGTCAGGATCAGCTCCGGCTACTCTGGCAAAGCCGGGCGGCTCGGCTTGCCAGGAGGGGCGGCGGGGCGCTACAAGGTGGCCGGCGGTACTACGCGAATTCATCACCATTAACGCAAAAAAGAGCCGGTTGGATTTGCCATGTCCCATGCGCCGGGCTATTTTAGCGCGCATTTTTAAGGCCTTGCGTCGGCGTAGCCTAAGCGAGACCAGAACCCAAGGAACCCACATGGCCGAACGCGATCTGGAACAGGACAGTCTATTCAAAGAAATAGATGAGGATCTGCGCCAGGAACATTACGCCAAGCTTTGGAAGAAGTACGGCTCCATCATCATCGCCATCGCCGTTCTGTTCGTCGCGGGCGTTGGCGGCCAACAGGCGTGGAACGCCTATAGCCTCAACCAGCGCACCACAAGCAGCGCCCAGCTATCGGGCGCGCTCCGCGCCGTGGCCGCAGGCAAGACCGGCGAGGCCGACGCAATCCTGGCGAAACTGGCCGAAGACGGCAGCGCCGGCTACGCCCTCCTTGCGCGTTTCAATCAGGCCGCGTTGCTAGCCAAATCATCGGACACCGGCGCCGGCGCCGATGCCTATTTGAAATTATCCGCCGACACCGATATCGATCCCTTGTTTCGCGGCCTGGCGACGGTGCTTTCGGTACTCCACGATTTGGACACGGGCGATGCCGGACAATTGACCGGACGCCTGGCGCCCTTGCTGGAAACGGCGAGCCCGTGGCGGCACAGCGCCAAGGAACTCACCGCTTTATTGGCGCGCAAATCGGGCGACATAAAGCGCGCCAAGGAATTGTTTCGAGAATTGACCGACGACGGCTCAGCGCCCCAGGGTATTCGGGCCCGGGCGGCAGAAATGTCGGCGATACTGGGCCGTTAGAGAATGAAATTGTTGCCATCAAATTCGGCCCACCGGGCGGCCTCGGTGCTGGTTCTGACGTTCGCCCTGGCCGCTTGCGATACCTTCCTCGGCGCGCCGGAAAAGCCGCCGCTGCCAGGTGAGCGCATCTCCATCCTTTTGCACCAACAAACATTAAGCGCCGATGCCGCCGCCCAAAGCCAAAATATTCAACTGCCGGCGCCGCAGCCAAACGCATCCTGGCCACAGGCCGGCGGCTTTGCCAACCATGCCATGCACCATTTGCAGGTGGGTAAGGATTTGCAACGCGCCTGGACCGTTTCGGTGGGCGAAGGCAATACCGATTCTGAAAAAATCACATCGCAGCCAATCATCGGTGGCGGCATGGCTTTTGTGATCGATTCCGAATCCCGGCTCGGCGCGTTCGATGCCAAGACCGGCGATGATCTCTGGGAAGTGGATCTGCCACCGGAAGAAGAGGATGACGGTTTCTTCGGCGGCGGTCTGGCCTATGAAGCGGGGCGCGTCTATGCCACCACCGGCTTCGGCGAGGTGATCGCACTGGAGGCCAAGACCGGCAAAATCTTTTGGCGGCGCAATCTGGCGGCGCCTATGCGCAGCGCCCCGACGGTGCGCGAAAACCGGGTCTATGCGGTGACCGCGACCAACAAGCTGTTTGCCCTCAACGGCGATACCGGCGAGACCATTTGGAGCCATTCCGGGATCGAGGAAGCCACCAACCTGCTCGGCGGCGGCAGCCCGGCGGTGGATGGCGGCGTCATTGTGGTGCCCTATTCGTCCGGCGAGGTGTTTGCCTTGCGCGTCGAAAACGGCCTGGAGCTTTGGAACGATTCGCTCAGCGACGCGCGCCGCGTGCAGGGCGCCATTTCAATTTCCGCCATCCGGGGCCGGTCGATCATCGACCGGGGGCTTGTGTTCGCGGTCTCAAATTCCGGGCTATTGGTGGCCATTAACCTGCGCACCGGGCGGCGCCTGTGGGACCGCAATGTGGGTAGCATCGAAAGCCCCTGGATCGCCGGCGACTATCTTTATGTATTGAGCGATGATTCTGAACTGATCGCCGTCAACCGCCGCAACGGCCAGATCAACTGGGTGACCGGTATGCCCCAGTGGGAAGACCCCGAAGACAAAGACGGACGTATCGACTGGACCGGCCCGATCCTGGCCAGCGACCGGCTGATCCTGGCCAACACGCTGGGCGAAGCCTATGCGGTGTCACCCTACACCGGGCGTATCCTCGGCAAGGTGGATGTCCCGGACGGGGTATCGATCACGCCGATCGTCGCCCAGAATACCCTTTACTTTCTGACCGACGACGCTGAGCTCGTCGCCTATCGATAGTTAGCCTCATGGGCAAGCGCTTCACCATCGCCATCGTCGGGCGCCCCAATGTGGGCAAATCCACCCTCTTTAACCGGCTTGCCGGCAAGAAGCTGGCGATTGTCGATGATACCCCCGGCATCACCCGCGACCGGCGCGAGGGCGCGGGCCGGTTGGGCGATTTGGACCTGGATATATTCGACACCGCCGGCTTTGAAGAAGCCAATGACGATTCCCTGGAAGCTCGCATGCGCGAGCAAACCAACCGCGCCGTCGGCGATGCGGATCTGGCCCTGTTCCTGATCGACGCCCGCGCCGGCGTCACGCCGCTGGATGAACATTTCGCCAATTGGCTGCGCAGCCAAGACCAGCCGGTGCTGCTCGTCGCCAACAAATATGAAGGTAAAACCGGCGAGGCCGGGCTATTGGAAGCCTTCGGCCTCGGACTTGGCGAGCCCATCGCATTGTCCGCCGAACACGGCGAGGGCCTGGCCGAGCTATATGGCGCCATCCAGCCCTTCGCCGACGCCTGGGCCTATGCGTCGGTGGCTGATGGGCTGGAAGACGCGGAGGCCGGAGACGATCCGGGACCGGCCATGCAATTGGCCATTGTCGGGCGCCCCAATGTGGGCAAATCCACCCTCCTCAACCGGCTGGTTGGCGAAGACCGCATGCTCACCGGACCGGAAGCAGGCATCACCCGCGATGCCATCGCCGTCGAATGGTCATTCGATGGCCGCCCCATAAGGCTGATCGATACCGCCGGGCTTCGCCGCCAGGCCCGGGTTACGGGCAAGGTGGAGAAACTGTCGACCACCGATTCCCTTCGCGCTATTCAATACGCCCAGCTTGTGGTCCTGGTGCTGGACGGCGACGTGATGCTGGAGCGTCAGGATCTGACCATCGCAAGGCGCGTCATCGACGAGGGCCGCGTGCTCATCATCGCCGTCAACAAATGGGACACGGTCAAAGACAAAAAAGCGCAACGGCAAAAATTGGAAGACCGGTTGGAAAAATCCCTACCGCAAGTCCGCGGCGTGCCAGTGGTCACATTTTCGGCGCTGACCGGAAAGGGCCTCGGCAAATTGCTACCCACCGCGTTCCGCTTTTTCGATGTATGGAACCAGCGGGTGTCCACCTCCAAGCTCAATCGCTGGCTCGAAGATGTGGAGCAAATGCACCCGCCGCCGCTGGTACGCGGGCGGCGCATCCGGCTACGCTACATGACCCAGGCCAAGTCGCGGCCGCCTACCTTCGTTCTGTTTTCAAGCCGCGGCTCGGAAATCCCGGAAGACTACAAGCGCTATCTGATGAACGGCCTCCGCGACACGTTCGATCTGTCCGGCATCCCGTTGCGCCTCAATGTGCGCACCGGCAACAACCCCTACGTGGACGACTAACTTCTACATTCGATTAAGCACCGCCAAGGCCCGCTCCCAGGAGACATCGCGGGCGGCCACATCGTAGCCGTCGCCCCGGGACGGGAACATATAGCCATGCTCGGCGCCCGGATAAATGAACAGCTCGGAGCCGCCCAGCGCATCGATGGCGGCCTTGATTTCGGTAATTTCGGTCATCGGCGCGACAGCGTCGTTGTCGCCGTAATGGAAACTTAAGGGGCATTGGACGGCGGCAAACTCGCTTAAGAAATTGCCCACGTGGGAGCCGTGAAAGGAGATGCCGGCATCGCAGCCGAGCCGGGATGCGCCCATCAGCGCGTAAGGCCCGCCGAAGCAAAATCCCATGACGGCGACCTTGCCGTTGCATTCGGGGCGGGCTTTCATATGGGCTACGGCGGCGCCGACATAGCGCACTCCGTCTTCAGAATTGAAGGCTTGGTTGCGGACCTGAGCGCGCTGCATGTCCGAAACCGGGACCGCGCCGGGATCGATACGCCAAAACATATCGGGCGCCATGGCGGCAAAGCCGGCATTGTTCAAATCGGAAACCACACCCCTGGTTTCATCATCAACGCCAAAAATCGTGCTGATCACAATAACACCGGCCCCGGCGCCGGGCGCGTCGTAGTAAGCAGGCATAGCGCCGCCTTCGCACTCAATTTCAATGTTTTGTCCCGGCATGGTACGGCCCTCCCCAATTCTAAGCGGTGATATTGAAAACCTTCCTGGCGGTCAATTCGTAGAACTTCTCCGGGTTGCGGGCGGTGACGCCCTCGGCCTGATCGACCTGCTGCTTGCAATCTTCGTACGGGTAGTCGACGGCGAACATAAGCCGGTCCTCGCCGGCCACCTCTTCGACAAAGCGGACAGCGGGATCCCAATTGTGGCCCGACGACGACATCCAAATATTTTCGAGGAAATATTCGGATGGCAAGCGCTTGGCGGTCCAGAACGGATAGGCATCGGTGGCGTTCTTGCCCCTGGAATAGATGCGGTCCATACGGTCCAGCCAGAACGGCAGTCCTTCGCCCAGATGGCCGAGCACAACGCGCAGTTTCGGAAACCGATCGAAAATACCGGCAACGATCATACGCAAGGCACAGACGGCGGTTTCCGTCTGAAAGCCAAACATGGAGCCTTCCAGATGGCGCTCGAACATGGGCGCCATCATGGCCGGTGACGCAGGCCGGGGGTGAATATATAGGGGCGTATCGAGGGCTTCGGCGGCTTCCAATATGGGCCAATAAGACGCCGCGTCCAGATATTCGCCCTTGGTATGGGAGTTGATCATGATGCCCTTAAGGCCTAACTCTGCGCCCCGCTCGATCTCCCGCGCCGCCGTCTTCGGTGCAAGCGGCTGGACCGCAGTGAGGCCGGTGAACCGTGTTGGATGGGCGGCAACGGCGTCGGCCAAAATATCGTTGGCCTCCAATGCCAGGGCGCTGCCAGTATCGGCATCCAGGCATTGGACCCCCGGCGAGGTGATGGCGATGACCTGCATATCAATGCCGTTGGCATCCATCTCGGCAAGGCGGATGGGGCCAAGATCGACCAGCCGTTCGGCCACCTGGGCGCCCCAGCCCCGGTTGGTGTTTATGAGCCGGCCGAGATGCTGGGCCATACCCGGCTCTCCGGGTGCGCCGTCGGCGAGCATGGCACGCCATGCGGTGACTAGATTTTCGGTGGCGAAGGCTTCTTCGATGGCGATTTTTTTCATAAGCGTTACGTCTCCCTGTTCCTGAAATTTACCCCGTTCAGGCCGCCGCGCTGCGCCAGCGGGCCATGCTTTCCATATTGCGCGGCGTCTCGGCGCCGAGCACCCGGGTCAAATCGCGCATGCTGTCCAGATTGTGAATGGTGCGAAATTCGTCCACGTGCGGCAAGATGGCGCGGATGCCCACCGATTTCGGCTCAAAGCCTTCATAACGCAACAGCGGGTTGAGCCAGATCAGCCGCCGGCAAGATTTGTGCAGCCGCTCCATTTCCAATGCGAGGCCAGTGCCTTCGTCCCGGTCGAGCCCGTCGGAGATCAGCACCGTGACGGCGCCTTGGGTCAGCACCCGGCGCGACCAGTTCTGATTGAACTCGTGCACGGAATGGCCGATGCGGGTGCCGCCCGACCAATCCACCACCGCCTCGCCGACCCGTTCCAGCGCCGCGTCCACATCCTTATAGCGCAAATAACGCGTGACGTTGGTCAGGCGCGTTCCGAACAAAAAGGTGTGCACCCGGTCGCGGTCGTTGGTGATGGCGTGCATGAAATGCAGCATCATGCGCGAATAGCGTTCCATGGAGCCCGATATATCGCAGATGATGACCAGCGCTGGTCATCATCTGCGATATATCGGGCTCCATGGAAC
>ENA-OREN01001140-OREN01001140.1-marine-metagenome-genome-assembly--contig:-NODE-1140-length-32850-cov-8.840570_pt1 | contig 32850 bp, 36 predicted proteins | sample MGYA00248624_ERZ508555 | MGnify/ENA primary metagenome ERZ508555 (study PRJEB26222, sample SAMN06267773) | marine metagenome | isolation source: Saanich Inlet, British Columbia, Canada | place...
CCATATAGATCAGCTTTTTTTAAAGCATCTCTATATATTTTCCATCTAGGCCATGATGCATCAATTGCTTTTTGACGCTTTGGAGTCATACGCTTAGGTTTTCTCCAAGTCGTATGCTTCATCATTATTTCGTACGCTTTTTCAGTACAGTCTAGTTTATGAGCCATTAGTATTCATACCTTTCTATTAGAGCATTAACTCCAATGCTATGAACACACTCATCTTCAAACTCTTGTAAGGTATCTCTAAGTTGTTCTTCATTTTTACTTTCGGATAGTATTGTTTTTACTCTATTCGCAACATAGAACAAACATATTCTTTGCTCTACACACTGTTTTTGATATTCCTTTACAGGATCTTTTTTCTTCATTATTTTTCCTTTCGTTGCTTTCATGTCTTATATATAGGATATAGAGGGATTATTGTCAACCCCTAAAATAAAAATTATCGACCTTGGCCTTTATATTTCTTAAATTGACGTCTTTTATGCTTATTCATCTTACATGTACTAGGATTTCTACCTATACTTGTCTTGTGAAATATAGGTTCGTGAGCTATTGTAGAGTACATTCCTTTTGATTTTTTCATTATGCTTCAGGTGATATATTTATTTTAGGTATATATTTTATTACACCATTAACTTTTTGTTCTAAATCAGTACCACAAGTTACACATCTATAATGATCTTTAGTTAAAGATATTAACATTGTTGCTTCGCTGCACGTTGGACAAATTCCGTGAGTTACTTCTGGACTAAAATTTAATTTTTTAAAATAGTTTTTCACTTTAGTATTATTACTATAAGTATTGCTAAAAGTATATATCCGTTATGACTATTAACAAAACTTCTAAGTTTTTTTAAAATTGATCTCATCCTACTACTTTGCCTCCTTTCCATTTCATATCTGGGAGGCCATTTTCATAGCTTTTCCCATCATATGTTAGTACTTGTTTTCTGTTAGCACCAGATTCGTTATAGCTGACGTGGACCCAGCCACCAGCTGGATCGTTAGGGTTGTAGAATTCTAAAATTAATTGATCAAAATCTACGTTATTTTGTAGCCAATAAGCTGTCTTAATATTTGGTACACCACCTATTTCAAAGTCAACCGCCTGACCTTTTGCATGCTGCGACGTCTTTTTGCTGCCGATCGCTTCACATAACGCCTCGCTGCGATAGCCCGATGTTATTGTAATTGGTTTGTCAAAGTGTGCTCGAACTGGTTCTAGTATTTCATAGCACACGTTTTCTAAATTTTTAATATCACCTGATCCCGGTGAGTTATCGATGCCCTTACGGACAGCGGTCATTGATTTGGTCATCTCTTCAAGTTTGAAGTGTTTACTAAGCTGCATGATTTTTCTCCTAATTTAATATTAGCTTCTTTATGGATAAAGATCCATCAATATTTGTCTCTAATTCTGCCATCGATTTGATGCACTGGTACTTAACTTTGCCATCAGGTTTTAACTGACGTTTAGCTACACGTGCGCCCTTCAAACATTCAGACATTGAATTCTGAATACGTGCTTCTTTAATCTCTCCGTTGATAATCATCAATAAAGCTACCACTAACTCTGTCATACTGTTTTACCTTTGTTGGGTCCTTCTTTCAGTACATATTTCTGTGTACCGTGCTTACCTGTTTCTACTTCTTTTTTTAAATCTTTTGCTAGACTCGCAGCTTTGTTCTCTTTGTTTATCTGTGCTATGTGATCTAATACTTTTCTATTAATGCGCCCCGTTGCCATTTGCCCTTACCTTATCTTTTAAATCTTCTATATCACTTAATGCTTTTTCTAATTGATCTCTTAAAAATTCTATATTAACTTTGTTTGTCATATTCATCTCTTGAGTCTCTTCCATTTTCTCTACAGATTTATACAAATCCTCGATTAAAAAATGTTGCTCCTGGTCTGTTGGAACCTGTTCACTTTTTTTAAGCAAATCATTTTCAAACAACTCACGTGATGTCTCTAACGATACCAATCTTGAAGTCAGCTCGGTATATGCGAAGACGCCCATTGCAACGAGAATAATTAGACTAGCTACGGTTTTCATCGGCATCTGTACGGCGGCCGACTCCGATATGTTTAAGGGTTTGTCTGACATTTTAATTTGATAGTGGATTTTTCGTAGATACCTTTATCTCTTCTATTTGAACTTTTAATAATTCGATTTCTTTTTTATTTATTTGACTAATAGTATGACCATGCTCAGTATCATGTGTATGTTCTACTACGTCATGAGTATGTGATGTGTCAACATTCTCTAGTTTATTAACTTTTTCTTCTAATACTGCAAGCTTACTTTCAATTGCTGATGTATCAACAACAGACTCTTCTTTAGCTTCTATTGCATCTAATTTAGTCACAATTTCGCCATATTTAACAAAACCTCCGCCTATTGCAACTATCGCTGCAATCAAAGCTGCTATTCCTGCAAGTTGATCTTTAAGTTTGCCCATTTTTTAACATCTCCAATTCATACAAAAGCCGTTGCTTCTTAAGATTAAGTTCTCCAAGTTTTCTTGCTTTGATCTCCATCTTATCATTTTGGATATAAGTTGCAAGACTCTTATCTGCATAAATTAACCTACTATCAAATATAGGTAATTGCTCTAAATATATGTTTTTTGGCTTATAAAACTGTGTATTTGCGTATGCATTTAATGATGCTTGTTCACTTGTCATTGCATCCATTTTTATAATATTTTTAATAGCTAAATTTTTAGAAATATCTTTAATATCTTTGTCAACTTTGTCCATTATTCTGGCAAGATTTTTGACAATAGCTTTTTTCTGTTGTATCTTTTTTTGTTGGGCAAGCTTCTTAGTCTGAACAGCGGACTTTCTAGGAGTCTCGCTATCAGATTTCTCTTCTTTAACTTCTTCTTTTTCTTCATTAGTTGCTTCTACCATTTTAGTAGGCTCTTCTTCAACAGCTTCTTCTTTAGCCATCTCTGTGTTTTCTTCTTCTATCATTTCTTCTTCAGCCATTTCAGTGTTTTCTTCTTCAGCCATTTCTTCTTGGAATGTTTCAGTCATCGCAGGTTTCTCTTCCATCATCTCTTCTTCTTGAAAAGTTTCAGCCATTGCAGGTTTCTCTTCCATCATCTCTTCTTCTTGAAAAGTTTCTCCGTTCTCGGTTGATTCCATGAATATGGGTTCATCTTCTGTGACGAATGATTCCTCTTCCTGAGAAACCATCGGTAAGAATGTTGCAACGATTTCGTTTGATTCTTCATAAATTTCCTCTATCATTTCCTCGTTTTCAAAGGTAAGCATTGGGCCATCTTCAAACGCCATACCTTCATCTTCCATAGAAAAGTCTTGCTCTTCCATAAAGAAATCCTCTATAAATTCTTCTGCAAATGTAAATGTCTCCATTTCCATAGGCATCTCCATTTCAAACTGTGGCTCCTCGCTAAAAGTAAAAGTCTCTTCTTCAAAAGTAAATTCCTCCATATCTTCAAAGATTTCTTCTTGTAAATCTTCAAAAATAGTATTTATTTCATCTTGAATAGACTGATCTATAGGTTCTGATTCATAAGCGACTGTAAGAGAAGGCTCTTTTAAGTCTACAGAATAGTGACTTGTGCTATTTGAAGTGTCTGTAAAATTATATCTAACATCTATATCATAATCAGTTTGAGTATTTCGAGATACAGAAAGAGTGTCAGCGCCAGATTGATAGCTACCACAGTTAATACTACCACAACCAGTAGAGCTATATGTCCGAATTTGTGTTGTTGCTTCACCATCTGCTCCTGTTATTGTGACTGTTGAGGTGACTGTGGAATCATAGTTATTCCAATGCCAATATTTAAATGAGTGATTAGTAGTAAAGCCATCTTGTAGTTGAGGTTCTGTTAAATTTGCGTCGTCTTTTAAACTTATATCGTCAGATTGTATATATGTATTATTAACTGCAGCTACAACACCATTACCATGTCTTTGAGTCGCAGTACCAGACCATTTGGAAGAAAAATCTTGGCTAAGTAAATTATTTGTTGTTGTTTCTTCACTTTTTATGGAAGTTGTAAGGATTAACATAATCAGCAAACTTATTAACGCTGTATATCGCATAACATCCTCCTACTATTATTCCTATTATCCAGATCATCTAGGATCTTTCCATTTTATTTTCTTTTTAGCTTTTTCCATATCTTTATCTAAAGCGTCTAATTCTTTTGTCATTTCGGCTTCTTCTTTAAATCTTTTCTTTTCAGCTAATGCTGCTTCTTTAGCTATTTTCTTTTCTTTTTTCTCTCTAGCCTTCATACGTTTAACATAGATATCGTAATCAGGTCTTTCATGATCATATTTAGACCACAATGATTTTGCTTCTTTACCAATTTTACCATCTATTGGACATGGAGTTCCTGCTTGTATCATTGATTCAAACACACGCTCATCTTGACAGAGAATAGCAACTGCTGCAACTTTCATACCGAAGTCGTTCAAAATTCTTGCTAACTTTAATCGTTCACAATTTTCATCAATCACATGCTTTCCTCCAGAAAGTCCAAGCCCAAATGTTTGTACACCCATTGAAACTCCAACAGCGCAAACGTCTTGTGTCATAGAATTATAAGAAGGTGCTGCAGCCGAAGGTGGTGCAGATCTTATATCTGAGTTTGTGGTATTGTTAGTTGTAGATGTAGATTCGGAACCTGATTCATAAGTAGTTGTAGCAGTTGACTCATATCCACCATCGATACTTGTGTTTGAACCTGAGGTATTCGTTTGTGTAGTGTCTGCTTTAGCTGGTCTTGCACAAAGAGCTAATGTCACTAGCATTATGATTAAAAATCCTGTGACATAATAATTCATAAATCTATCCATCGTATTTTATTTCATTTTCATAAGACATATCCGTCCCATGATCCTTTTCTTTTTTATATTCTCTTTTACATTGACAATCGTCGCAAACACATAAACCATATTCATCTGAGTGTAACTCTTCCTTACAATGGCAACCGTGACTACATTTTTTACATTTTGTCATTTTTTTCCTCAATTTGGATGAGCCACATAATTGCCTTCATCTAACGCAAGTATGTGAGCGCAGTCAACAGTAAATAAATATTAATTAGTAATTAAATGTACTACTATAATGACAGCAACTACAACTACAGCTGTAGCCTTTTTGTTGCTTATTGCTAAGTTCCATATTCTCTTAGCGTTTTGTATTACTTTTTCCATAGTTATCCTCCGGTTAATCGTAAATATCCCCCCAATTTTCACCTGATTCATAATCAACTTTATTAGGGACATGTAAACTAACAGCATTTTGCATAATATCAATGATTTTATTTGCATGTTCTTTGGACTCTATTGATATATCTAATTCATCATGTATCTGTATATGAGGTATAATTTTTTCTTCATATAAATCTAACATTGCTTTTTTTGTCATGTCTGCTGCACTACCTTGAATCAATTTGTTTAAAGCTTTGTAAGTGTACGCTCTTCTAATATTGTTTTCTCCAAATTTAGAACTAGCCTCATCCCAAGTCATTGGACTTGTAAGTCTTCCAGGTCTAAATGCAGCTTCTTCCCACGTATCAAATCTACATCTTCGGCCAAGTAAGGTTGTGATATATCCATTTCTTTGTGAATCTCTTGAAGTATTATTCATTAAGTCTTTAACAAAAGGTACACGACTATGATATTTTTCAAATAATTTTTCAGCTTCTTCTTTAGTATTCAAACCTAGCTCTGCCTGAAGTTTAGCTTTACCCATTCCATAAAACAATCCTAAGTTAATTGTTTTAGCTTGAATTCTTTCTATACCTGCCATGTCTGCTACAGTTTGGTGGAAGTCTACATCGTTGTTCTTAAATCTTTCTACTATATTTTTAACTTCATCATCTTCTCTAAGTTTCGGGCTAGCTGCTGCATAGTGAACTACTAGTCTTGGCTCTTGTTGTGAATAGTCAAAGCATCCCCAGATATGATTTCTCTCTGGTAAAAATAATGATCTAATCATTGGTCCTAAATCTTTATTTCTTGCTGGGACCTGCTGGAGATTTGGATTCGAGTATGAAAATCTTCCGGTTACTGTTCCTCCTTTTTCACCTCTTACTGGATTTATATCTGCATGTATTCTACCTTTATATTGATACTTAATAATTGTATCAATAAATGTTGTATGGGCCTTGTTTATTTCTCTAGCTTTTGCTATACATTGAACCAATGGGTGTTTATGCACCTGTAAAAAATTTTTAGTAAAGGAAGGTGCTTTTGTTTTTGCGGTTCGTTCAAAAGGTAAGTTTAATTTTTCAAAGATTTTACCAATCGATCTTGCTGCCCATATTTGAACATCTTCTCCTGTTTCTTTTTTTATTTTTAGCAATAACTGCTTTTCTTGTTCAGATAATTTATTTTTTAATAAGTGAGCGCGTTCAACGTCTACTCGGACGCCCTTAACTTTCATATCGATTAAACATGGAAACAGTCTAGTTTCTAAATCAAATACTTCAGTTAAATTTTCTTTTCTAATGTCTAATGACAAGTGTTTAAATAGTTTTAAAGTTAGTTCAGCATCTTTTTCTGCATAGTTTCCAACATACATAGCTGGAAGTTTATACATTTCAGCTTTAGGATCAGCTCCTGCTTTTTCAGCTGCAGTAGTTAAAAGACCTTCATCTTTAACTTCTCCTAAGAGATCATAACAAAGACTATTTAAAGAATAAGAAAATCTATTCTCATTTACTAAAGCTGCCATAACCATTGTATCAATAATATGTCCATTTACATTGATGTTATATGATCTTAGCCAACACATATCGTACATAGCGTTGTGAAATAATTTTGTTGATGGAAGATTACAAATTTCTTGAAGCCAATCTAAAACTTTTTGTTTAGGTAAATTTCCTTCTCTGTGTGCAATAGGAAAGTATCCGGACCATCCTTCAACAGCTACGGCTATCCCTATTATCTCACCTTCACCTACTAAAGATCCAGAACCCCTTGATTTTAAATTAGGGTCCCTTGTCTCTAAGTCGATTGCTATATATTTATGTTCTTTTAAATCTGGAAAATTTTCGGGACAAACCCATTCTGTTGCTGCACTAAACATTTTTTTTCTCCTTATAGTCGTTATATTCTTTTATTAATTTTTCTGAAGGGTGCCATACATCAACAGCACAATGACACTCAGGACATGATAAGTTACTCACTATATCATAATCCTCATTATCCTCCGTATCGTGATCTCCACCCCATATTAACTCTGTATCACAGTGCCAGCAGTTCATTTAGTTCTCTCCTTTGTTTGTCTTACTGATTCTTGGTAAGATTCCTCTAATTCTTTTTCCTCTTTTTTAGATTCTTCTAAAAAATCTTTTTCTATAGTGTAGAAAGTATATTTTAATGTCAATTCTTCTCCATTCTTAATATTTCTTAATGTTAATAAATTCCATTTGTCCGTGACAGAACCTTCGGCCCTCATTTCAACTTTGACACAATTAGCATTTTCATCACAATTAATAAAACCACCTAATGGCATTCTGAAAATTTCACCATCAACTTTTATATGGGTGGTTCCTAAGTTTGTTCCTTGAGCAATGCCCGCTGTTGCAAAAAGCCCTAAACCATTGATTAAAGAGGGTTTTATAGTAAGGCGCGGAGGTAATGGATTATACATCTGGGTAGTCTCTTTCAAGTATCATTTCTAAAAAATGTATTGCTTTTAAAATATCTTCCTTCTTTCCTTTTAGTCTGTGGCGACATATATATTTTATAGCGCATCCTTCCGGAAAAAGCAATTCATTCTCTACAACAAATTTACTTGGTTGAATTTTAAATTTTTGGTAGTGTGATCCTCCGTGTTGTTTGTCCCATACGTTGCTCATATTATGAATACTAAATAAAGTTTGATTCCAAAATAAAATGTCATCATTGATAATAAAACAAGTTCGCTTGAAATAGTGTGCATTATATTATTGGGTATCCTATATTGTAAAAGTTAGTTTGTGTACTTTGCATAATGTATAAATTTTGTTTTGCTCTAGTTACTCCAACAAAAAATAATCTATGAATTTTATCTGGATCTTTATCTGCTTCTCTTGCTAAAAAATCATTTTCATCTTCTGAACCAAAGTCAATATATAAAATTACATTTTCACATTCTCTTCCTTTAGCTCCGTGAATTGTTGATAGCTCTATCTTTGAATCTGTGGTAAGATTATCGCCGCTTTTTAATAAAAGTTTAATGTAATTTTTTTGTTCATCTGACATATGAAGATGTTCCCAGCTGCCCGCCACTAGAAGCCCGTGATCTTTCTGTAGTTCCTCTAATGTCACAGTAAATACTTTGTCCAATAATTTTCCTTTTCCAAAGCCATGTTTTACTTCCTTTTTTGTTAAGAACTTTTCAATTACATGCTGTGCTTCTTCTCCTGAAACACTTGCACCATCATTTAACCTGGTCCAGATTCTATATGCTCTAAGTAAATCTGCAGGTAGTAATTCATTTTGTCCACCTCTGTATCTTAAATTTAAATCATTTAAGAATTGTGCGGCTTCTCTTAACTGTGCATTAGTTTGAGCAAGTATCATCCAATTATCTTTTTTAAAATCAAAATCAGTTAGTAAACAATTTTCTTTATAAGTTCCTTCCTCGCCCCTCGCTTCCCAGGGCTTGTCTAATCTTTCATTTATATGTTTTAAAATTTCTAAAGCTTTAGCGTGTATCTTTTTAGGTACACGATGTGATTTTATTTGATTATCAAAAGTACCTTTTAAATTTATAAAGATACTAGGATCTGCTCCTTGAAATCCATAAATAGTTTGATCATCATCTCCTGCAATATAAGATCTCTTACATTGCTCTTCGATATGAAAAAACATATCCCATTGCAGTGGACTTAAGTCTTGTGCTTCGTCAAGGAAGACGGCATCGAGAGCAAGACGCTTATCTTCCTTGACAAACTGGGTAATCATATCTGAGAACTCTACCATTCCGGTTTGTTCTTTATATGATTTTAAATCTTCGTCAATTTGTTCTGTTAACCATAAGTCAACAGAATGATGTAAATCTAATTGTAAAGCTGCTTCTATTAAACTAATTTTTTTAGAACGTGAGTAAGTTATAATTCTCATGTGATGATTTTGATGAATAGTATTTCCAGATATATCTTTTTTAGTTTCAAAGTTCATTCCTCTGCAAATTTGCGATTGACTTGTAAATTGTTTCCACTTTCTGTCTTTTAATAATTGTGTGGTAGTATCAATATTACATTCTCTAGTTCCAAGATGATGCAGTGTAGATATATAAAGAAGAGGATATTTAATTCTGTCATACGCTTCATTTGCAGCAGCATTACTGAATGTCACATAGACTATTTTTTTAGGATTAGTCTGTAAACCATTGATTTCATTAGATAAATAGTGATTGACTAATCTATAAGTTTTACCTGTTCCTGGAGGACCAGGAATTATAGTTCTTACTGCCATGGTTCTTGTTCTACTTTCAATTTTCTTGGGTTTGGTTTTTCTAATTTAATTGTTTCCATTATTAATGTTCTAATTGATTTACTTTCTACCTTTATATTTTTTTCCTCTACTCCAAACAAAGATTCTAAAAGTCTTAATGTTTTTTGATAAGGATAGGTTTTTTCAGACCAAGATTTAGTTTTTAATAAATATCTCCAGAAAGATTTAAACTGAAAAAAAGTACTTCCTTCTTTATTGGTATATGCGATACCTCTTAGCACATCGGTCAATTCTTTTCCTGGAGCTTTGTTAATATAATCTGCTAGTATTTCTGTTAATCGAACTTCTAGTTTAGAAGATTCTGGTGCAGGAAGCGTTTCTAGGTTAGTAAATAATTTTATTAATAGTTTTCTCCATGCATGTTTAGGAACTGGCATCATTGGCATTCCTATTTGATTCATACAAGCTAATGAAAATTTTTCTGGATCATGTAATGTTGCGTCATCTACGTCTACACCTTCTCCACCTATATCTACAAAATAAATAGGTGGGTCAGAATCATATTTTCTTATTTGTGTTATTTCTGGTGTGGGTCCATCATCCCCTACTCCAAATTCTCTCGTTGAACATTTTTTAGCATCACAAAAACTATGTATAGGTTCGTCTTTACATTTGTATTTGTAATCTTTACCGTCTAAAGATTCAATTAAAGTATTTATTTCTCCTACATCTAAAGGTGGCTCCATAAATTTTTTATTATATGTAAACATATGACTTTGCCATTCATCTTTTTCAGGATATCTTTTTTTTAAATAGACTCCTACATTGTACATACAATTATTTCTCTGACCATTTGGAACACCATCACTTAACAAAGTCACTAAACATGGCGGTATACCTTTAAAAAAATCATCACCTTCTTTATTATTTGCAATTTTTAAATTTTTTAATTCATCTAAAGACATAGCTTTTTCTTTGTATGCTTCAAAAAAGTCTTCAATTTTTAAAGCTTCTCCATTTTCATCATATGCAAATCGCATAGTTCTTTCGTCGCCATGATAAGGTAAGTTTAAGAAACTTCCGGTATCTCCTCTATCTACTCTTATGTAATCTTGTTTTGGAAATATTTCTGCTCTTGCAAATCCTAATGCTGAAGCTATTAGTTTAAGTTTAGCTCTCATTATAATTGCTGGAACAAAATCATTTGTAAATAAGCACGCATGACCTCCTCCAGATTTAGATCTGAAAAGAATTATTGGAATATTTTTTGATTTTAATTTAGTTAAGAAACTTTTGTGATCGAAAGGATATGTGTCTATATCGATGCAGCCCCATTTACATTTATTTTCTTTATTGATTGGAACAATTCCTAATCCAGGATCAGTTCCTTTTAAATGGTCTTGCCATATTTTAATTATAGGTACTTGACCTACTGTATATGATTTAGTTTTATGCTTTCCTCTTTCGTCAAACTGATCTGTTTTGATAGTTTGTCCATAAGCAGAATCTAATCCTTCAAATATACTTTTAAAAATTTTTACTTTATCTGTCATATTGCTCTCTGTGGCATAGGCGGCCTAAGTCTCCCTCAGCCGCCTACTATTCACACTATTTGCTAGCTAAACTAGTGTAAAACTTTTTAGCTCGCTCATATAAAGTTGAATCTTCTACAGGTCCAACCCTAACGACATTGTAACCATACCATTGATTACCTTTGCCTGAGTTTAAAACAGATGTTAGTCTATATTTATGACTAAATGATGGCGGCGTATAAGGGCCCTTTTCTCCATCAAGAGTAATGGACATCATCATTGAGTTCCATTTTTTACTTATTTTACCTTGAGTTGCACTCATAGATATTAAAGCATTCTCTGTGGAACCATCTTCTACGATTAAAACAAAGTGTTGTCCAACAGTTAGAATATAATTTCCATTTTCTAATCTGTCTTTTCTGTCACTACCTTGAGTTGTTTTTGAAAGTATGTCAGAATTAGCATCGTAAATGTTTTCAGGTCTACCTGATCCAGTTCCGAAATCTGCCCACTCTTGGTACTCCAGTTTATAATGACAAGGTATAACTTCTATACCTTCTGCTCCATTATACAGTTTTTTAGTGACTGTATTTAAAAGCATTCCCGGTTCTGCACCTTCAACATAATTTTGATTACGTTTCTGTGCTTCTCCAGAGCCATTTTGCAAAAGTTTTAAGATAGGTAAAGCCAAACTTGATGTCTTTACATTCTCAAAACCTGCATGAGCATCACCTTCATACAAAGCTGTAGATGGTAATCCTCCTTCTTTCTTTGTTGCTACATTGTTTTCCATGTTTCTATTTTCTCCTTGTTATTTTTGTACTGTTACCTGCGTAAGTTTTAAAAAGATCAGAGGGCATCTCTTGTCCAGATTCGAGACGCTCTCTGACCACTGCTTTGAGTGTCTGAGGATGAACACCAATTTTCTGGACTGGTTCAAACCCCTGACCTCGTGCAAGGACAGCATAATCTGCTGCCTTGTTGTCTTCGCCACGACCAAAGGTAACGGTAACATCGTTTTTAATGATGTCACCTAGGCCGTTATTTCGAAGCCATGTAAAAGCTTTATCCTGATAATCAGGAGGGATAGATGCACCATAGATTTTTTTAATCTCTACAGATTCTCCATCTTTTAGCTTTAATTTTGTAATATGCATTTCTTCCATCATTTGTGGAACTATTACATTTGAAATATATTTAGCTTTCTCTTTTAATTTAGATAAACTTTCTTCTGCATTCTCTATTTCATCTTCTAAATCTTTTAATTCTATAACTTTATCTGATAAAGTTTTAGCTGTATCTGTTTGCGTTACAGATTGTACTCGGTCTTCTTCATAATTAATCATTTATCTTTAATTCCTTTCTAATAATTTCTATTTCTTTACAAGCTTTACGATATCTATTCCATCTAAACGTACTTAAAATAAAATCTAATAGTCTAGAAGGTAGATATAAAATAATAAAAATAAAACCTAGAAAAGGCCTGTCTTTATTAAGTGCTTTTCTAGCATTTTTAGAAATTGATCTATGTTTTTCTACATCTAAAAAATGCTCGGCCCATTTTTGGGTATATTTTAATCTTTCTTTTAATTTATTACGTGTCTTATTAGTCATTAGTTGATCAATTGGGCTCATAATTTAGACACCTTCGGATTACAGTCACATGCTTTTTGTTTATAAATAGCACACCAACTATCGTGTGCTACTTTTATATGATGTACTCCAGGTGCACCATTAAAAGCATTTAGATTTGTTAGTATCTTATCAATTTCTTGATGATAATTACTTTTTTCGTAATCTTTTATTTTAGTATCGGTTACGTATAGTTTTGGTTTATTTTCTTTTTCACTCATTTATTTTTCCTTTCAGTTTTATTTTTTTCATATATCTAAAATGTGACGCTTTTAAGGCATCAATCATCTATTTTACCTTTCTCATATAAATTAATTTCTAATGGATAATACATTTGCTCTTGTCTGTCCCACTTAAGAAGATTAAATTTACCATTATTTATATCTGATACAATTGCAACAGCAATTCCAATTACTGATGGATCACCAGATAACAATAAATAATCTTCGGAAGTATAATTTTTTAATAAACGTCTTAGTTCAAAAATTATAGGTCCAGGACTCATAATGATTTGTGTATTTTCTTTTAAAAGAACTTGTAGCTTACCATATTTTTGAGCACCAATAATATTATATTTAGGACGCCCGATGCTTGTCCCTGGTAACTCTTGTAATACGTAAACTGTACTTTCTTTTTCCATAAATAACTTTCTTGACTTCTTATATAATAATGCTTATATGTTTGTCAAGAAAGAAAAAAGAAAAAAATGATAAATTATAAATTTAAGACGAAGCCGTATGCGCATCAATTAAAAGCGTTAGAGATGTCCTGGAATAAGGAAGTTTTTGCTTATTTCATGGAAATGGGTACTGGTAAATCTAAAGTACTTATAGATAATATTTCTATGCTTTATGATAAAGGTAAAATTAATGCTGCCTTAATTATAGCACCAAAAGGTGTTGTTAAAACATGGTATGAGTCTGAAATACCCAATCACATGGCAAATCACATAGATAAAAAAGTAGTTTTGTGGCAAGCGTTAATTAATAAAACACAAAATTCTAAACTAGAAACTTTATTTAAAGCAGGTGTAGATTTACGTATACTAATTATGAACGTTGAAGCTTTTTCAACTAAAAAAGGTTTAGAGTTTGCTAAAAAATTCTTAAATTGCAGCAGTGCACTTGTTGCAATAGATGAATCAACTACAATAAAAAATCCAAGTGCTAAAAGAACTAAAGCTATATTATCTTTATCTAAAATGGCTAAATATAGACGAATATTGACAGGTTCCCCTGTAACAAAGTCACCCCTAGACTTATATACACAGTGTTTTTTTCTAGATTCCTTCTTGTTAGATCACGCTTCTTATTACTCATTTAGAACTAGATATGCCTTAATGAGAACAGCTAATTTTGGAGGTAGGTCGGTACAAATAGTAGTTGGGTATAGGAATTTAGGTGAATTATCAGAAAAATTAAAACCTTTCTCTTATAGAGTATTAAAAGACGACTGTTTAGACTTACCTAAAAAGACTTTCATGAAACGAATCATAAATTTAAGCCCAGATCAATTTAAGATATACGAGCAAATGCGTAAAACTGCGCTTGCAACACTAAATGGTAAAATGACTACCACTGTAACAGCTTTAACTCAAATAATGAGACTGCAGCAAATTACATGTGGTCACTTTAAGGCCGATGATGGCACTTTACAAGATATTCCTAATAATCGTATAGATGAATTAGTTAATGTATTAAGTGAAATAGAAGGGAAAGTAGTTATTTGGGCCCATTGGCAAAGAGACGTACATAAAATAATAGAAGTTATAAATAAAGAATTTGGAGAAGGTTGTTGTGTCGATTATTATGGACTTACACCTCAAGATGAAAGACAAGAAAATATTAGAAAATTTCAAGAAGATGAAAAAGTTAGATTTTTTGTTGGAACGCCTCAAACAGGTGGTTATGGAATTACTCTGACAGCAGCATCTAACATGATTTATTATTCTAACGGATATGATTTAGAAAAGAGAAAACAGTCTGAAGCAAGAATTGATAGAATAGGTCAAACTAAACCAATGACTTATATAGACATTCTCGCGGAAAACACTATTGACGAAAAAATCGTCGAGGCCCTCCGCAAGAAAGTTAACATAGCTTCAGAGATAATGGGCGAAGAGTTAACGGCCTGGATTTAATCTCAGAAAATGTAGGACATACGCGCGAGGCGTTGTGATTTTCGAAACCTACTATTTTACAGAAATTTTCTTTGGCTTCTTGTTTTCAGGTGGATCGTATTTCAATTCCACTTTCAACATTCCATCCTCAAGCCTAGCTCCACTGCATTCAACATACTCTGACAACTGAAGTTGTTTTTTAAATGCACGTTTAGCTATACCTCTATGAACAAAGTCTTCTTTATCTTCAGAATTTTTTCCTTCGATAGATAGGACTCCGTCTTGCACCTGGACATCAATGTCTGACTTCTTATAGCCAGCCACTGCCATCTCTAGTGTGTATTTATCTTCACCTGCTTTCTTTATATTATAATGCGGAAAGCCTGCGTTTATATTTGGTAGTCGATGAAATCTGTGAAAGAAATTCTCGAAACCAATTGCGTTGTTTAGGAAATTGTTTAAATTTATTAGATCAGTCATAGTAACCTCCTTGTTTAGACAGTTAATAATTAAGAGCCCCTAAAGCACTCTTACTTCTTATATATACTATTTTTGTTAAATTACAAGGCTAAATGATTAATTAAACTATATATTAAAAAAGCCATGGCAGTGATTAATGCTCCTGAACATGTTAATAATATCTTCTCGAGTCTCTTTACTCGTTCTTCTATTTGATGTATTTTTTTATGTGTTAATTTCTGCATAATTCTGCAAAGTTTTTCGTGTGATTCTATTCTTTGTAATGCGTTACCTTTTGGCATTAAATTAACCTATTTTCTACTTGTCTTAATACTTCTTTATTAAACCCATTTAATTCTAACCCAGCATTGTGTAAGAAACCTTTAGCTATACCATCGCCATTGTAGTCTGCAAATTCAATGTCTTTAATAAATATTCTTCTGCCTGTTGTATCTAATGAATATACAACGGGTATCTTGTCGATCTTAACAGATATTGGACTGTCTTGAACCATTATAAATTTGCCATCTTCTTTCACATAGTGACTTCCTGCAACTGTAACACCTTTGTAATCATGTATCTCATCAGTTGCTTTAAATTGGAATACACCTGTAACTTCTCCACCTTTAGTATTGTCTCCCAATTGAATTTCTTTAATTCTTTTCTCAGATCCATCGGCCATTTGTACACGCGTGTTTGGATCAAAACAAAATCCACCGTAATCTGATTCACCGCTGCTTGAAGATCTACCACCGGAACGATCACCTTCTCCGCCACCGCCTTGGTTTCGTCTAGCTGCTTCTCTTCTAGCTGCCGCTAGTCTGTCAATCTCTGCTTGTCTTCTAATTTCATTTTGTCGAGTAACTTCTGCTCTTTGGTTAGCTGCTCTTCGTTCAGACTCTCGTCTCTCGGCTGCTATTTGTTCTTGCATTACTCTTTGAGCTGCTGCTTGTTCAATTGCTGCTGCTTCAGCATCAAAAGCCGATGTTGTCGGCGCATCTTGTGAAATGTCTATATCATAATCATCACCCATTGTTTGCCAATCTGTAATATAATCTGGTGGATAAGTATCCCATCTATTTGTTGCTGGTTTTATTATTCCTGTTGGTGTAGTTGGTTCAACCATATCGTAATGTTCATCGTAACCGATTAAGTCATCTTCTATTACTGGTGAAGTATCTAGCATCTCGCTGCCCGAATCATCGTCAGCTGATTGTATGCCAGCGTCTACTGCTTCTTGTAAATTAATTGCATCTTGTTCTTCTTTAGTAACTAAATCACTTGTATCATCTAAAAAACCAGCCTCTCCTGATCCTAATGTTATACCAGCTGTTTTTGTAATTGGATCATATTCTGTTATAGTATCACCGCCTGCAGCTCTTGCTACTGTATTTAAATTTTCTTTTAATGCTTCTTCTCTTTGACCTAGTTTAGTAGGCTCTCCCGTATCAGGATTTAATTTTGGAGTGCCGTCTGCATTATAGAAACTACCATTATACTTTTCATTTTTAGTTTTTTCTAATGTAGATAGTCTATCAACTATAGATTCTTGTATTGTACCACCACCTACTGATATGTCACCTATTCTTATACCTGTTTCACCTGGACTATATCTAGCCATTACATTTTCTGGTGTGTCGTAATCTAATCCTACTTGTTGAATTCTACCAATATCATCAAGAGTAACTCCTTCTTCTTCAAATTGATCTGAAACTAATTTTTGTTGCGCTCCACTAGCTGATTCTGCTCCGCCTATAAGATCTATTGCTGTACCTAATAAAGGTATTCCTAAAGCTGCTTTGCCTGCTAAATTTAAAATAGCTGTTCCAGCCATATTACCTATATCTATTCCTTTATCTTTAAGATCTGTAAAGAAATTACCTACATCTTGTCCAGTTTGAACAAATTTATCTCTTAAAGCTTCCCACTGAGCTGGATCTTTTTGTTGTTCAAAAGTTTGACCTAGTACTGCATTTTGATCAGCGATACTTCTTGGTGTTTGATAAGGTTGTCCTGTTGTAGGATTTATGCCATAAGGAGAACCTTGTGTTTCTTGTTCTTCAGGAACAATTCTTGGATCTCCAGTTGGATTACCTAAATCCACTTGATCTAAATCTATATCTTCTAAAGAAGCACCACCTGCTGCTCCTGAGACTAAAAAAGGATCACTTGAAACAGGTATCTGATTAAATGCATCCATTTCTTCTTGTGTAACTGGCATCTCGCCTGGAGCTACAACAGGATCGCCTGGTGCTCCTTGCACTCCAATACCTTGATCTAATAAATTTTGTTCGAAAGGAGTATTTTTTGGACTGTCAACGTCAAAACCAGGTAATGTTGCTTCACCTCCTCCGCCACCGCTACCGCCAGGTGTTGTTGCTGGTGGTGTTACAAAATCATCTTGCGCTGCATCGAATCCACCGCCTAAGTAAAGATTATATAAGTCTTGGTATCTATTGTAATCTGTAGTCGCAGATTTAATTCCTTCAAATTCTGGTACAGAGGAAAGAGCATAAGGACTTCCTTGATATACGTCAGTCCCTTGAATCCCCGCCTCTAGCTCCGCAGCTATTGGATCTTTTTTATATAGAGATGTATATTTTTCAGCCATTATGTAGTCATTCCCCTTTGTCTAAGTCTTATAGATTTTTCTTCGTTAGAAAGCAACGCTTGTTCTGTATGTGTTAATCCAGTTTCCATAACATTAGTGCTTGGTAATACTTGTTGCATTAACGCTGGGTTTACATCTGGAGTAGGTGGTAAACCTGCTTGAGGTACTTGAGCTTGTCCTTCTGGTTGTTCTGGCTCAATGTATTGTTCCATTTCAAAATCAAATTCATCGTCTAAATCAAGTTTTCTTAAGTCTTCTCTGACTGAACGTAGACTAGCTAATAAACTATTAATTTCGGTTTCTGTAATAGAACCTCCTGATCCTTGTGCAAGACCCACTCTTCCCCCTTGATTAAAACTTTCACCTATATCTAATTGTCTAAAATCTCTTTGTAATGCCATTAAGTCAGATCTTGCGTCTCTAAACGCATCTGGATCTCCTAAGTCTTTAGCTATTTCTCTAAATCTAGCTATGATTTCTTTAGATGGGAAGTAAGGATCAAATCTTCCTCTTTGTAATTTTCCAAAAGAGTCCATACTTATTTGTCTATCTCTAAATTCTTTTCTTAAGTCTGGATTACTAACACCTAAAGTATTTGCAGCGCTAATATTTTTAAACATTTGTTTTTGAACATTAAATCTTGCACGATTAGAAGCTATGTATCTATTTATAACATCATCTTCATTAATAGGACCACCTCTTAGTAATCCAAAGAAGCCACCTGTAAATTCTCTTCTAGCATTTCTTATACCTGTTTGATATTCTGCAAGCTTGAATCCCATTGCTCTTACTGGGTCTACTGTAATAGGTTTTAAACCCATAAAGCCAAGTACTTCATCAGGCATACCCAATGTTTCACCTTCTAAGAACTGCCCTGTCTTTGTTGGAGCACCTGTTGCTGTTTTAATTAATCTTCCATATTTTGCAAGAGAAGGGTCTAATGATTTTACTAAATGATTAATTCTTATCCATTGTTTATCTCCAAAAGAAGTTTCATCTGTATATAGTCTTGCTCCATCTCTAGTTACTCCACCTCTTCCAATTAAATCACTCATAGCTTCTGTCCAAATAGATTCATCTATAAAAGGAGAAGCTAATTCTGTTGTCGCGTCATACATACCTCTAGCAAAACCAGCCATAACTGTTTCATCGTTTTGTTGAGCATCATTTATAGATAGTGCTAAAGTTCTAAAAGGACGCGCCATTAAATCGTATGCATTACTGTGACTAAAGTCCATGTATTTTAATTCACCTGTATTATCATCTCTAATTGGTACTATTGTAGAATTTTTAGACCAATCAGGAACAAATTGTCTTAGTGCTTCAATCTCATCTTCAGTTACATCATAAGCTAATTTGGCCATTTCAACCGTAGCTGTTGGTACAACAGTTAAAGTTGTTGCCATTCCTAATGCTCTTTGTACTCCAATGCCATACATTGGGTTGTCATTTTTTACAAATCTTCCTAATTCTACATCCCAAACTGTAGGTAATAAATTACTTCCTTTAGTAGGTCTAGAATGTTTTAATTCTCTTACTATTTGCTCTCCAATTCCTGAAGATGTTCTAATTATTTCTGAAGGGAAAGACATGAAATTACCAAACGGAGATGATCTTGCAAGTCTTACAAAGTCACCAACAAAAGCATAGTTAGGTACAGTATTTTTTACAATATGTGCTGATTCTTTTTTTAAAAAATCATCTCCATATCTTTGTTTTCTTCCCATAAAATCTATAACTTCATCACCTTCTTTAATACCTGCTTTAGCATAAGCTTTTCCTCTTCTGGACATTTCTACAAAGTGATTTGTAATTTTCCAGAAATCATCTTCTGCTACATATTTACCTTGAAGCCATTTTGGAATAGCTTTTAATCTAGACATTAGAGGATTTAATACAGCATCTACATTTCCTACATCATCACCAAACTTTGCAGCTCTAAACAATCCTTTTATGTCCCCAACTTGAAGTTGTTGATTAACAATACCAAGTTCTAATAATTCTCTGTATGCTTTTTCATTATCAGCTGCTTTAGCACCTGCTTTAAATAAACCTGAAACTCTTGCACCTTCTTTAAATGCATTTGCTAAATCTTTTGGATTAGTAAATAAAATACCATTAGCACCAGCGAAAGCACCAGCACTTAATAAGTTTCTTATGTGAGTTGGAATAGATAAAACTGTTTTAGCTAATTGAGATGCTCCTTTAGGAATCAATAAAAGATTTCTATATAACCAACTCGCTCCTTGCGCCGCGACGCTAGCGTCATCTTTACCTTTTGCAAAAGCTGTAAGAAAATCATCCTTAAGACTATTAGCTAGAGCTAAACCATCTGCAATATCTTTTGTAGTATATAAGTTGTGAAGTGGATTAAGTACATCTTCACCTGATACTTTTCCTAGCCCAGATAATGTGTCTTTTACCGGAACTATATCTACTGCTCTATTAGTGGCTTCTTCTGCAGCTTCTCTAGTTTCCCAAAAAGCTCCTCTTTCTCCATTTGCTTGAAGCTTTCTATTTGATTCATATAAATCATCTAAGAATTTAGTTTGTCTACCTACAGCTGATAGATGAGTAACAGCATTAAAAATAGATAATCTAGGGTCTTTTATTTCACCAAACAATTCTCTGATAACTCTTGGGGGTTGACCTGTTTTTTCCATAACATCTTTTACAAACTGTCCTCCAGGGCGACTACCTAAAGTTTTATTTATAAATTCTAAATTAGGAAGGTCTCCTGCTTTTCCAACTCTAGTTGCATCATCTATAAGATTATTTACTATTTGTCTTGCTTCTTGTTCGTATTGATTTGGACCAGGAAGCCCTACTCTTGTAGTATCTTTTTTTGCAATTTGATCTCTAAAAAAACTAATAGCTTTATTTATTGATTCACCAGTAGGTCTGTATCTATTGAAAATTCCTAAGATAGGTTTGTCTTCAAATATTCTATAAGTATTACCTACCATTTTTGAAATTCTGTCTTTTAATACATCTGTTAATTCACTTTTTGTACCTTGTGTTAAACTCGCAAGCTCTGAAAAATGTGCTCTTGCGTCTTGTAAACTATTCATTATTCTTCCACTAGTTTCGTCGGCAACACCTAACGCTCTCATTTCATTTATTGCATCATCTACTCTGTTAGGATCTAACATACCTTTAGATATGTCACCTTCAAACAGTAAATCATTTAATTTTTTATAGAATTCTTTCTTTTCTTTTGGTGTTACAAGTTTATCCATTACCTTTTGCATTTCAGGAAATGATTTATCTACCGCTTTAGTTAAATTTCTTACTATTTCAGTAGCCCTGTTAGTATCTACTGATTTTAAATACTCCATATATTTCTGAGATCCGAATATTTCTTCTGTAAGTTTTCCTTTAGGAGTAAACGCGCTAGCTATTTTATTTACTGCTCTATCAAATTTAGAACTGCTATAAGCTAGATCTTTTCCTCGTGTTGCTAGAGCTTTTCCACCTTTTGCAACAGCTCCAACAAAAGGAGTAATTAATAATCCTTCTGATGCAAACTTAAATCTATTCATTAACTTTCTAGTAGCATCTTCTCTGCCTTTAGTATCGTATCTATCTAATTCTGTAGGTGCAGAATCAAACATGTCTCCAAAAGTTCCTATCTCTTCTACGTCAGCAACCAAAGTTTCACCCGCTGCTCCACCCGCGACACCTGCTGCAAATCTTAATGTTCCTTCACCGCCTGGTGTTTTTTGTACCAGTTTATTTAATCTGTCTGCTTTCATAGCGTGCTTAACAGCATTTCTACTTCCAACGCTAAAAGACGTTCCTGCTTTTCTAGCATCTAATGCTTTCTTTGCTAGTTTACTTCCTATTTTAAATCCGTATGTACTTGGAACACCAATAGAAACTAATGCTTCAGTTAATCTACCTGCTCCATGTTCTTGTGCTAGTTCATCAAAAGGATTTATTGTATCAAAAAATTGTTCTACTTTACCTGCAAGATTTGTATCTAATCCAAGATCAATTAATTCTGCTGCTAATGAAAACACTCCTTCAGGAACTTTAAATAAACCTGATGCAATACCAGCAGCTCCTGCTGTGTACCAAGCTGTATCATTACCTTCTTCTTCAGAAATTAATGGAATAAATTCAGCCATTTAGACTCCTAGTATCCTCTTATCGCAGCTATATCTTCGTCGAGTAAATTACCCTCGCTTTTTTCTTGTTCTCTAAAGTCTTGTGCATCTTGGTAAGGAGTTGAAGTCTCAGTAGCAACTCCTGAAACAGGTGAAAAATCAATACTATCTACTGAATCAAATGCTCGCCACTGTAATTGTCCATCCATTTCAACTAACTGTTTAATCTTACCATCATAAGGATCATAGAAGTATTTTCCCATTCCTGTTTTTTTCAGTTTAGAAATTTTCTTTCTTTTTTGATCTTTACTTAGAGTATTAAAATTATCTTCTATAATTCCACCTATTAAATTACTACCAACTTTTTGTCTTAATTTATCTTGTATGTCTGTATGATAGGCAGCAAAACGTTGAGCTTCTGCTCCAGACATACCTCGTTCAACACCTTGGTTTAAATATACATTGTATAGAGGTGATTTCTCTTCAGCTTTTTGCGCTCTTATTTGATTCATTTTCATTTGTTGTTCAACACCAGTGTTAGCTGCCATCATTCTTAGTTGACGATCGTAATTTGCTTTTTCATCATCTGCTTTAGTCCATTGTTCATAAGGACCTTTTGCTGATCTAACAAGATTCTGTACAAAACCATCACCTGCATATTGACCTGAAGCTAAATTTAAACCTACTTGACCTAAAGGAAGTCTAGTTTGTGGAGGAGGAACCATTTCTTTCATAAGATCATAAACTTCGTCTGCTGTTTTTCGAGCACTTCCCTCAGTATATCCTTTACGATCAACTATTCCATGCATGATACCCTCGTTAGGAGTACCACCCGTTCTAAACATTGGTCTTTTTAATATTCTTGACATAATTAACTCGTCTTTGGTAGCAGTCTACTATAGATATCCGCTCCTGCTAGTCCAACACCTAGTGCTGTAGCTAGTGGGCTGCTTTGAGCTGTAGCTGGTGCTTCACCAATTCTAGTTGAATAAGGTGACATACCCCCCATTACTCCCATTACACCCGATCCTAGCATATTCATTCTATTAACTGGTTCTTGAACTGCCATAGTTGCAAATTGTCTTTGTGCATCTAGTACTGCTTGGTTTTGTGCTTGTTGACCTGCACCTAGTGTACCTAGACCTGCAATCTGTGATCTAGCGAAATCTTGTTGTGTTCCACCTAGACCTTGTTGTAAATTAGATATACCCATTTGGTTTGATAAATCTTGTTGTCTTCTTTGCGAAGCTTGTTGAAATCCTGTTGATCTTAAATTAGCTAATTGACTAGCTCTTCCTCTATTACTTAATGCATCAAATTCTGCTTCTGCAATTCCATGACGACCGGAACCAAATGCTCCCCCTGCTACTGCTTGTGCACCTAAACCTGTTCTAGATTTTGCTGCTTGTGCATCGTAGTCTGCCATCGTTGTATCGATTACTTGTTGTTGATAAGGCGACATGTAAGATTGTATTGATCCTGCTCCAGTCCCTGCACCTGTACCTGTTAAAGCTGTAGCTGCTCCTGCTGCTGTTCCCGCTGCTTGCAGGTAAGGTTGATATCCTCCTAATCCTTTTGTTGGATCAGTTGCTTGTGCATAAGCTGCTGCTTGATACGGATCTTGCGCTGCTACTTGCGGTGCAAGGTCTGCCATTCCAGCTTTTGTAATACCAAATTGTTGTGCTTGTGCTTGTCTTTGTTGCCATTGCCCAGCTGTTTCACCTGGCTGTTGCGCTGTAGCTGTAGTAATAGATGGTATACCAGCTTGTTTTGTAAGATCAGCTGCATACGTTTTACCTAATGCTTCGACCCATTCTTGTGGTAATTGTCTTGTTTCTGTTACTCCACCTGTTTGAAAACCTGTTCTTCCACCTGAATTATATCCTGCTCTGCCACCACTAGCATATGATTTGTCATAGTCTGGATCAGGTGCATTATTATCTAACCATTCATTAAATGTAGTATCAGGTGAAATTATGCCATCTTCTAAATCTTGTTTGTATTCTTCATAAGGAGAGCTACCATTAGAAAAACCTATTCTTCCGCCTTGAGCTGCCATTTGTATACCTTTTGGTTTAGGTTGAAAAGGGTTAACTGGTTTAGTTGGATCTTCTGGTAAAGGTTGACCGCCAGACATTTGTCCTTCGGCTATAGCTTGTTCCATAAACTGTTGGAAAGACATGATAGAATTTTCTTGTCCCATTTCTATCATTTCATTAACATACTTATCATAAGCTTCTTCTAATTGAGCCATCTTCATTGGTGCTTGTGGTCCTTCATTACCTTCATAAGTAATATCAGGTGCGCCAGCATCTAGACTACCTATACCTTCTTCAGGTGTTCCAGCATACAGTCCAATTCTTCCGCCTCTATTACCTGGTTCTCTGTAAGTATTTGCATCTGTAAATGCTCCTGTAACACTATTAAATAATTCTTCTATTTCTATAGGAGACATTCCTTCAAGCATATCTCCATATCCTTTGTTAATTAAAAATTCTTTTTTGTCCATTAAACTACTCTCTTTTCTAAATTTTTCATTGTATCATACATCTTTTGTGCTCCTAATTCAATATCTCCTCCGCCTGCGCCTCTTACAGCATCAGCAGTGAAGACAAATTCGTTTTTAGCTAACATAGCAGGTACATCGTCCTTACCTTCTTTTTTACCTAGTCCTTGAAAACCACCATTCATTCTCATATCAAATTCCATTCCATCAGGTGCTCTTCTTGGTATTCCTGGTAAACCTTGTGGTCCTGTTCCATACATCTGACCTACTCTGCCGCCTTGAGCTACCATTTGTTTTTGTTCAGCAACTTTTTGTCTACGTTTATCTTCTAAATATTCTCTATAAAGTTCTTCTCTGCTTCGTTCTGCATCAAATTTTTGTCTACCTTGTAACCATTTTTGAAAGTCGGTTCCAGTGCTATAACCAATTCTTCCGCCTTTATTATATCCTTGTATATCCAACATCATTTGATCTAGTTCAGCTAAAGTTTCATTACCTGTAAGTTGAATGTGTGGATAATCATGTTTAAATACATCTAACATATCATTATAAGAACTCTTTCCTGAAAATGGATCAATATTTCTACCATCAGCAAAACTTCCATATTTTTCAATATCCGCATCAGCTCTAGCAACTCTTTCATTCGTATAGTTGTCCATAATCTGATCATAGGTTAATCCTTGATTTACACCTGAAGTTAAATAATCTAATTGCGCTTTTTGACCTGATGGAGTAGGTATTCTCTCTCCTCCTAAATCAATCATACCTTCACCAACTGGTCCAAAATCAGGTATTAAATTCTCATCTGCAATTCCAGCTGTTCTTTGTTTTGTTCTTAAACCTTCAAGTTGATCATAATGATTTTGTGTTAAAGTAGGTAGTTCAGGCGCTGTGCCAGTTGAATAAGTTTCTCCACTATATGGTTTTTGTTGTACTGGTGTACTACCTGAAGGTGGTCCTCCAAAAGGTTTTTGTTGTACTGGTGTACTACCTGAAGGTGGTCCTCCAAAATGATTTTGTTGTAATACTTTACCTTGAAAATTAATTGAGCTAGGTGTATGTCCTGGTAATCTTGCTCTCGCTGCTTGTAACACGTCTTGATTAGACATTCTTTGTGCTTGGTTAGCTGCAATGTTTTGTGTTAACGTATTACCCATACTAATACCACCAGCCTGATACCCAACTCTGCCGCCTTGGTTTAAACCCATTGCTGCTTTATTTCTTGCTAATACATCTTCATAAGATTCATAACGACTTGGCATTGTTCCTGTGGTTCCTGTAGGTATTACTCCAGGCATTCCCAATACTTGTCCCCTTTGTATTCTTTCTGCTTCAGGTATTCCTGCAGCAATATCTTTTTCTAATTGTTGTTCATAATAGACATCATAAGGAGTTCTCATTGTAGCTATACTACCACTATATATATCATCATATGACGCAAATTGAGGATCGTAATCAGGATTTGGTATACCATCAACATCTTTATAATATTTATGCATTAAATCTTGTGGATCACCTGTTAAAAGATAATCCATATATGCTCCTGGATTCATACCTCCTAAAGTTTCTGCTTCTGCTTTATAAGGATCACCTCCAATAAACTCAGGCATAGTTTTTACACCTCTACCATATGCTTCTAATTGTTTTTGTTCCAAAGCTTGATAATAAGCTTTAGCTTTAGCTTCTCGAGCAGCTGTCGCATCTATAGACGCTTGTTTGTTAAAAGTTGGAGCAGTGTTTGTTTGAGAAACTGTTTGATTACCTAGCTGACTTGCCATGCTTCTTATTATATTGTCTCTTTCACTAGAGGTATAAGTCATTTTTCTATTACCCATATTAAAAGTTCCAGCAGGCACACCAGTGTTTTTACCATGAAAATATTTATTATATATATTTGTAAGACTACCACCAGGATCATTTGGATCTGCAGATCTCATAGCTGCATCTAAAATACCTGTAGCTTGTTGCGTATTTCTAGCTCCTTGTAACACGCCTTGGTTAGCCGCTGCTTGCGCTTTATTAGCTGCAATATTCTGTGCAAGAGTATTACCCATACTAATACCACCAGCCTGATACCCAACTCTTCCACCTTGATTCATATTAGCTTTTGCCACTGTTTCATCTTTCTGTTCATCTGTCATAGTTGTCCACGCTGGATCATAAGCACGAGTGTTATCCATATATTGTCTCATTAATTTTCCAACAGCTACTTTTCTTCTTGCCATATATTCGTCTATACTCTCACCTGGTTCTTGTGGTATTTGATTTTCAAACCATTGAGCAATACCTGCTATTGCACCGGAGCCTACACCAACGATTGCTGTTCTTGCTTCTGCAGGTAATTCTTGAAATTTATTCCAAATGTTTTTAAGAGAAGATGGGTCACTATCTATTCCTTTTTCTCCGAGAGTACTTATTAAATCTTGTTTATCACTAATTTGTCCAATATCTTTACCTGGTGTATCTTTACCTTTAAATAAATCTTTAATTCCTTGTGTTCTTCCCTCACTTAAAGGAGAACTAAAACCAGATTTAAATCCTTCTTTTGTAAATGCTCCACCTTGTGTAAACGGATTACCTGTTTGAAGTGGCGCTCCACCAATACCTCTAGCGAATTGTCCACCAGCCCAAGTTCCAATACCCTGTTTAAGAGCATCACTCATGCTGCCTCTTTGATCGAATCTTCCTATACCTCTCATCATTCCTGCAATAGCAGGATTAAAAGGTGCAGCGAATGGAGCAGCTTTAACTGCAACATCTGCTAGTTCATTTGGAATTAATTTTCTTGCTCGTTCTTTTACCCAACTACCAATACCATATTTCTGTCTCGGGTATAAATCGGCTATCCCGCCGCCTTTGTATAATTGTCTTCGCATATGTGTTCTGTTCATTGGCATAATGTTTGTTAATTTATATTAAAGGCAGGGATTTCACCTGAGTTTCTACTATTACTTGTTTTTTACTCGTAAATCAAGCTTATGTTGTAACTATTCTTGGTAACACTTCCATAGCAGATAGGATTACATGAAGCCTGTTTGCTGCAGATGCTGATACTTTTATAATGTCTCCAGTTTCAGCGACTAAAGTTTTACTTAATACTTCTATTGGGTCTCCGGCTTGTCCCTGTGCCCCTTCAATTACTTTTTGAAAAGCAATACTAAAAACAGCGTCACTTGAATTAGTTAGGGTTATGTTTAATTGAGCCGATTGCCCTGATGCATCATCATTACTTACTAATATAGACTTTATTATAGCCGTTGTAGCAGATGGCACTGTATACAAAGTAACCGTTGCATCTGATGTTAAATCTACTTTTTTACTTATAAAACTATTGGACATTATTCACCTAAAAAGAAAACAATGGCATCATTGTCTTCTGTTTTCTCCTCTTGAAAAGTTGTATTTAATTTTTCAATTAAACCATTTAAATCTCTTACTAAGGATAAAAATGTTGATTGATCATATTCTCTTGGTGGCTGTGTTAATGATTGTACTATTTTTGCCATTATCTTCTTCCATCCGGTTGTATATCTAATCTAAAAGTACCAAGTTTCCAGTGCTGAGTGCTGCCGGTGTTATCTACTTTTAAAGCAATAGCTCTTGCTCTAGCACGTGTATCTATTTTAGTTGTAGAAGTTGTTGTTGTAAAAGGACCAAGTGATGAACTTGTTTCTGCATCTGTTGGATAATTTTTTAAATTTAATGTAATTCTTGCATCTCCTGTTTGAGTTAAAAAGTCAGGGATAACTCTTCTAATTTTCATCATGTATTCACCATCGCCAGCTAAACCTTTTTGGTCTAAATCAAAATCTCCTGATTGTATATTTGCCACAATAGCTGATGTTGCACCTGCTTTAATTTGATTAGTTCCAGTCTCATGTTCAAAATAAGTTGTAACACCATCTGTATTACCAACTGTTGAATCACTTGTAGCATCTTCATCATATTCAGTTCCATGAGGTTTACCAAATATAGCTGAATCTACCCAAGTAGAACGAGCTAAAGAACTTGTAGTCCATATAGGCCGCTCGCTGCTCGAATCCATATAATTGTATGTAACAGCTCTAGAATTAGCTGTAGCTCCACTACCTGGATAAAACCAAGTAACTTCACCAAATAAATTATTTAAACCTGCATAAATATGTTGTCTAGGTACACCTGCTAGATCATCATAAACATAGTCTTCAACTAAACATGGCATTGATTGTAATTGTCCAGTGTATCTAAAAAAACCATTTTCTGACATCCAGTATGCAGAACCATCAACTTCAACAGCAGCATTCTGTCCAATCAATCCACAGTTCGTTCCAACTTGTTGGAATGAGAAAGTAAATGGTGGACCAACAAATCTCATAGTAAATAAAGCTGTATCTGTCCAAATGTAAATTGCATCTCTACCTCTTATTGCTCCAACAATTCTTGTACCATCTGCAAGTCTTTGTGTACCTGCAGTGTTAGTTGCTGTTGGTGTCCAAGTAGTTAAGGATTCTTGTGAAGACCATCTAATATACATATCATCTTGAGTAGATGTTGTGCCAATTGTAGTTTCTGTTCCAAAACAAACTAAGTGTCTGTCCGGTGTAGAAACTAAAGTAAATTGTGTTGCAGTTGGTGCTCCAGATACAATTGTTGCTCTAATTGACGTTGCACCTATTGCATTTGAATTCCATTCAAAAGTTGAACCATCTGAAATAGTTGCAATAAGTTTATTACCAAAATTATCTAGTGACCACATACCAGGAGCTGTTACAATGTCACCTGTTTGTGATGCACCCCATTTAGTATAATCAGATGCGTTAGTTACTGTTGCTGCATCAGAGTGTGATGCCGCTGTTGTATTGTCTGATCCTCTTGTTAAACCTGATAAAGTGTCTGTTCCTGTAGTGTTTGAAGTGTATGCAATTCTTTCATTATCTATTACAACTGTTCCTGATGCAGGAAAGGATCCTGAATCATCGAGTATAATACTAGATGAACCTGAAGTTAAAGCACCATCTAAAGTTGATGATCCTGCACCTAATGCAGTACCTCCCCATAATCCTAATCCAAAACCAGCTGCTGATTCTTCGACCGCAGGTCCTATTGAATAATAATGTTTTACTCTTACTCCGCCTGATGTTGATGCTCCTGATCCAGATTCTGCTGATCCCATCGTAACCGTAATTGTCGTTGAAGTTGGAACGGTTGCCACCATAAACTTATTATCATCAAAGTCAGAAGAACTGTAATTAGAATTGGTAGCAGAGCTAAAATTATCACAAAGAATAATATCGCCTTTAGAAATATTGTGATCAGATGCAAACGTGATCGTGACTGTTGTTGAACTTTGTGTTGTTGTAAATGCACTAGTTAATGTTGTTGTACTTTTAAGAGGAGTTATATCATAAAAAGCTCCTCCTGAATACACATATAAAATTCTATTTGTTCCAAGTGCTGCGTATTTAATACCATCTGAGTTGACAAATTGGTGTAAAGCTGTGTTTCTTCCAGTTAAAGTAATATCTCCTAACTGTGCCCAACCCCCTATTTTTTCAGGTGAGCCATATCTAAAACGCACATAGTCGCCACTAACCCATTGACCCTCGCCGCCCGTTGATGTGACTTGTTTATTAAATCCTGGTTGTATGTTAATTTTTTGTAGCATAATTATCTCGCGTTACAAGGTACTCCGTTTGAATTTACGAATGGATTTTCAGCGAAAGCCATGTAGATGTATGTTTCTCCAGAACCATTTGTTTGAGCATCCGTATCTCTTATTTTAAATCCATTACTTAAATAATCTAAATCCCACTCTGCACCTTCAGCACCACTTGAATGTGGCATTAGTCGTAAATCAACTGGATTATCTATATCTCTTTTATTATCATGCATCCACCAAACATCTACTCTACTTGATGCTTTACCAATTACCATAGCAGGTTTAAATCCTGTATAAACAAATGTTCCATCGGCATTTCCATTTCCTGTGTAGCTTCCAAATTTTGAGTAGCCTTGTTTCTCTGCGAAGCAGTAGGCTATCATTGGTGAAGATGATTTATTTGTATTATCAGCATTTCCTACACTAAAAACAGCAGTTGTTGGTGATGTGCTATTAAAAGCATGAGCAGCTGTATTTTTTGCACCAGTTGTATTTAAATGTAATCTTTCTGTATTTGCTAAAGAACCATGATAAACATCCCAATCTGTTGATGTGTTTCTATTTTTAAATATAATCATTTTAGGAGCAGTTGATAAACCATGTTTTACAGTTGCGTTACTTCCAGTTCCTGTGTATGAACAAATTGAAAACCCAGCATCAGTTGATACACTCCCAGCACTATCAATACTTCCAACTCCAGTTGAACTTGCGTCATTGGTAAATGATGTTCCAGCTTTCCAGTTCCATGCTACATGAGTACCTGAACTGGTATTAAAACTGCCAGACACATTTGTAACACCAACAGTAAAACCATCACTATCAAAACTTTTTAAATCGTTAGTTGAAGCTGCTGATGTTTCTTCTGCACTAGTTAAGTCAGCAAAAATTACTTTACTTCTAGTTCTTACACTATCTACTAAAGCATGACTCCTAATTGCACCCCTTTCTTTAAACCAGATCCAATCTGGTTGAAATCCAACTCCTGTAATAGCTAATGAACTACCTGTACCAGTATAAAGTTTTGTATTAAAATATATTGCTGGATCGTCTATTGTTGTATAAACTGCCATTTAACCTCCATATGCTCCTAAATTTTTAGTACATAATGCGTAATATCCACTAGGTACTGCGTATTCAAAATTTCCATAACCATCTGCATCTGCGTTGCCTGATGAGATTGCATAAGGTGGAGAGCCGAAATTAAATTGATTCGTAAATGTTGTAGCTGCTGCTCCTGCGTGTAGATTTATAAATAATGACATAGGACCTTTAATTATATTTGCACTATTTGTAAGATAACCATTTCCAGAAGTTGGGTCACCTCCTGTTTCTGCTGTATTATAATTCCACCAAACACCATTTATACCAAAATAATATTTTGTATTATCTAAGTCTAAAGCATACATAAAAATATCATTAGCAGATGGAGCAGTATAAAAACCATCAACTTCAGTAGTGTTTCCTCCACCATCATTTGAACCGTCTCCATTTACTGTAAGTCTAATTCTTGAATATCCAGTAGCAATAGAAACTTCATTTGCTGGGAATGTAGTACCTGTTCCAATATTTTCTTCATAAGAACAAATTCCAAGTCTTGTTCTGTCACTAGCACCAGATGTAATTAATTTTGATTCCCAGTACCATTTTCCAGATGTAGGTGCAATTGTATTTGCTATAAATAGTCTTGAAAAACTTTGACCACTTACAGTTGCCTCTAAATTTCCATTAGATAAAGTATAACCATTTGGTGGGTTTGAAACAGCATTTAATGTATTAAAATTATTTGTGCAAGTATCAGTAGATTGATCTATTGCTGTAAGGTTATTAACTGTAAAGTTATTAGAGTTACCAGATACGTCTGCACCTAAAGCACCACTATTTTCAAAGTCTAAATAAAAACCATTATCGCCAAATGTTAATCCTGATACATCTTTCGGTTTCCAAATTGTTGGACTATCTTCGTCAAATTCTCCAAATGATGTGTGGTCTAACATTTGTCCATCAATAGCAACAAATTCTGCCATATACATATCAACATAGTATGCACTACCATTTTGACTAGCTCCTATTCTTGAATTTAATCCATTTCGTAAAAATTGTGATACATTACAACCAGCATTTGTTCCTAAAGTTTGTAAAGTTCCATTTACATATATTTTAACTTGATTAGCTGCACCAGTTGCTCCGCTATTTCTTGCTACAACAATATGATACCAAGCAGAAACATCTCTAAACTTTGCACTTGTAGTATTAGCACCAGCGCCACTTCCATTGTATGAAAGAGTATCATCTGTTTCAAATTCTAAATCATCTCCAGCAGCAGCAGAGCCATCATAAGCAGCAAAAATTGATTGTCTTGTTCCTAAAGCACCTCTTTTAACCCATACTGAAACAGTAAATGCTGCTGTGCTTGTTTGACTAGCACCAAATGCTCTAGTCATATAATCACTACTTCCATCATTAAACCTACATGAGTTGGCTACGTCATAGCCTGTGTCTTTTATGGAGTTAGTTCCAAGAATGATCATTAACTCTCCAATGTTGGAAGTTCGCCTAATGGTCTTGATTGAACTCCATCTGTTGTAGTGTAAGTATATAAAGTCTCTAATGCTGGAGTATCACTTGCGTTAGTGATTTGAGTTTCCATACTTGCTTGTTTAGTTCTAACTGCATCTCTGTGAGTAGATATAGCACTTGGTATAGCAGTAGATTTTTCTGTGTTCCTTGTAATGTACCAATCAGTATTATTTAATATTCCAGCTACTTGTGATTTTAAAGTTCTAATTAATGTTGTTTTTAA
>ENA-OREN01001143-OREN01001143.1-marine-metagenome-genome-assembly--contig:-NODE-1143-length-32797-cov-4.117115_pt1 | contig 32797 bp, 48 predicted proteins | sample MGYA00248624_ERZ508555 | MGnify/ENA primary metagenome ERZ508555 (study PRJEB26222, sample SAMN06267773) | marine metagenome | isolation source: Saanich Inlet, British Columbia, Canada | place...
TAATATTTTTAAAAGTTGATTACTTGTATATATCCTGTCATCACCTGCATAGTTTTCGTATATCATTGTGAAGTTATCATTCTTCCAAGTCCATAAAGACTTTACTCCAGTCTTAATGTGATGCTTCAATACGCTTTTAATTGATTTGTAAGTTCTCTCCTCCATATTATTTTTGATTTTTATACCAAACTCCATAACCTTTTGCTTTACCAGTTAATGAAACTTTTTTAAGTACAACTAATTTTTCTTCATTATCCTTTTTATACTTAGGGTTTTTACTATTTAATTTTCGTTTCTTCATATTGTTTATTTAATAAGCATAGTGGGGTTAGAAAAAAAAGGAATATTAACGCTTAAGGGTTTCAGAGTTTCCCTATTATAGTTATTATTATTTATCCCCACTATACTCATCTTCTATTAAGGTAGAGTAGAAATAGGCTTCTAGCACACAAGTAATTACAACCACTCCCCATATTATCATAAATGTTTTCACAATGCAAATATATAAAAATATTTCAATTTTATACAAATTAGTTTCTAAAACTTTTCCCCTTGATAATCACCACTTTACACTTCCTCAGCCTATCTAAAGTCCTTTCATCATATCTTTCTTTAAGTGCTAAAGGTGTTAAATTTGTAGTGATTAGTAATGTTTTAGAACTATCCTCAGCATAAGAAATTGCATCAGCAACTGCATCTATCTTAGTACCATAATCATTTTTGATACTCTCAGTTCCTAAGTCATCAATGATAATGAATGGTGCTTTGTTTCTATCAACTGCACCTAATTCTTTTGCAGGAACGCTTCTTAATATCTTATTTGTTTTAGTCCTGAATATAGCAGGAATAACAAAGTTTAAGATAGTTGATTTACCTAATCCACACTCACCCATCAACATCAAACCTCTACCTTTTGTATCTACCATCCAGTCAATAATCTCATCATAAGCAGGTAAATGCTCATACTTATCAACTGTTCTATCGTAATACTCAAAAGACTTAATGAACATTTCTTTTATTTCTTCTCTTGCTCCTAGTTTATATCTGTTGTAAACCTTTGGCTGCAGGAAGTCTGCATTTTTAAATGTATCTTCTATTGTTCTCATAGTTTAAAATTTACCATCACCATAATCTCCTCCTTTTTTATGTCTATGTGATGTAGTGTTATTGTTATTAGTTTTATTTTGTCTTTTCTCCCAAGTCCTTACACAGGCTTTCCAATCCTTCATTTTGTTTTTACCTATCAACCAATTTTTACTTTCATAGAAATCAAAAAAAGTTTCTGCATCAATACCATTATTCCTCCATAAACAATATTCTTTAATATCATTAACAGTTGGTTTTTTAAAAGAAGCCCCTTTATTATTAATATGTTTATCTTTAGATAAACTAATACTATCTTTAAAGTTTTCTTTAATACCCCCCTTAAAGTTTTCTTTAATACCCCCTTTAAGTTTTCTTATATACCTCCTTTCAATTTCTTTAGTACCTCCCTTGTAGATGTAATGAGTTGATATATAGCCATTTGCGACTAATTCGCTTACCCATTTAGAAATAGTAACAGTACTCTTTCCATAAAGGTTAGAGAAGTATTTATTTGTAGCGAAGCACTCACCATTGATGTTAAGTAGTGCAGTTATTTCAGCATACAATAATTTAGCATTTGCAGTTAGGTTTTTATCATACCTAACCTCAGCACTTATTATAGCATAGTAGTTTGGTTGTTGTTTCATTGTTTTTAGTTTTAGTTATTTTTTGGTATTTCTAGTTCATAGCACTCTGTATAGGTGGACATTACTACAGTCCATTCACTTACCTGTTCGTGAGTAAACCAACAAAATCTTGCGTATAAGGCGTTCAATGGCTGTATGAACAGATAGTGCGTAATTTTCTTTTTAGGGTTGTTATGGGCTTTAAAATTGACTCTAAGCGTATCTCCACCACTTCTTACGCCTTTAACATCAATGTAATGTGTTTCACCAATACCTTGCATAATTAAATCAGCCTCAACAATTGGTCTTTCCTCAAGCAGTAATGCTGCCTTATATTTTATACCATTGTTGTTCTCCATCAGATGTCTTGCAATAAGTTCTGCAAATATTCCTAACTGAGATATAGAGTGTTCTTGATTACCTCTATATTTTTCTGTGTTTTTATTGTAAACATCAGCAGATAACATACTCCTTACCTTAGCAAGTTCATCAGATAGTTTGATGAAAGTGCTAGGATAAGTTGTTTTTTTCCATTTAATCATTAGAATGGTAAGTCATCATCTGTTTTTACTGTAGATTTCTTAGCAGTTGTTGGCTTAGAATCTTTTGGTGGCTCATAAGTATTTACATAAGCGTAATGAGTTGCACCTTTCTCAGATGGTTCTCTTCTTTCTGAAATCACCATAGAAACCCAACCATTCTTTGAGTTTGCTTGTAGTTCATCCATCTTAAAGTTAGCAACCATCATTGTACCATACTTCGTATCAATATTTTTGATACTACTTGGTAAGTAAACCTTCTCTTTTTTGTCTGTCATTTTTTGATTTTTTAATTTTATATAATTTAGTTAATGATTCATTGATATATTCTAATTGAGTTTCAAGTCCTAATATTTCTTCATCCACCTCAACTTCAATAACCCTATCTTCTACTCTTTTAAAAGCATCAGAATCTTCTGGATAGTTATTGTAAAAGAACTCAAACTTTCTTGTATGATGTATAATAGATGCATGATGTAGGTTTGTTACTCTACCTATCTCATTAAGAGTTAATCCAAACATCTCTCTTAATATATAAATATACATCCTTTTAGCAAATATAATGTTTTTCTTTCTACTACCCAAAAACATTTCCTTCTGTTTAATGTTATAAATATCTGCTAATTCTTTTGTAATTACATTGTGGTAGTAATCACTAAATTTTAATCTTCTTCTTCTCATTTTGTTATAATTTTAATTTAAGTCGTACATTATTGTATCAACTATATCTTGTGTTTTTAATCCAATAAAGTCTGCTAATGTCTTAGCGTGAATGAATCTAAGTGATGGTGGATTCTCTATAAACTTTCTACTTGTAGCATAATTAACTCCAAGTATCTTACAAAGTTTTAAATTAGATACACCATATATTCTTAGTAGAGCCTCAAACTCATTTCTGGATTCTCTGATTTGTACTAATGAATATTTATTTGTCATTTCTATTTATGTATTTTTCAACCTTAGATTTCTCAACCTTAAATTTAGTTTTATCAAAATGATAAAAATCTATAAGTTGAACTTCATCTAGCAGTTTCAATATATCATCTTCAACAATCTCACCTAAAAGGTGTTTCTTGTTCCATATAATATAAGTGTAGGCTTTTAAAAAGTGATTAAAAATCTCTATGTCCAAATACTCCATCTTTGCACATTTTTTCCCATTGTTTTCTTGTGTCTTTTTCATATCTGTTTTCATATATTTTAGTTATTATTTCTTCTGCTTCTAGTTCTGTTAAATCATTTATTCTTCCTAGAATATCAGATTTCATTCTTGTGGTTAATGAAGTTTGGTCAATATTACTCTCAATGATAAGCCATTGGGTATCTGTAATACCACTAGGCTCACCATCAAGAATATTATCTATCCAATCATCAGACATTAATCTACAATCTCATCCTGACCAAATACTCCTTGCTCATAGAATCCTGCAATCTTTAAAACAACTCTACTCATTGCTCTCTTTTCTGCCATAGAAACTGGAAACTTCTTACCACCTCCCATTAAGTTATTATCAGATGCCTCACCAAAACTCATAGCGTTCTTAACATCATTACCAACTTTCATTGATGCTGCTGCTCTTAATACGCATATTCCTTTTTCTATATCCATAGTGATTACTTCATAGGCAACTGTAATATTGTTTCTTGATACAATCTTATCAATTCCAGTTCTTGTGATAATTACAAACCCTCTCTTGTCTTTGTAAATATCTTCTTCTACTAAACCATTCTCTTTGTAAAGCCTTCTTAAAGCCTCTTTTCTAGTTTCTACAATTGGTTCAGGTTGTTTCTTCAGTTTTTCTTGCATTGTTTTTTTTGTCATTTTGTTATTATTTAATTGATTAATACTCGGTTCTAATTCTTCAGGTCTTTCTGACATATAAGAGTTATATTCATTTTCTGCATCTTCTTGCTCTCTTATAGTCATAAATTGTTCTTTCATTCTTCCCATAATTTTATAGTTTTAGTTAGTGATTAATTCGTTTTCTTTTATATTCCTGATATTCTTCTTCAGACATATTTTGTATTCTTTTATCTAATATAGAAAACAATTCAGCATATAATTCATATTTAGTTTTCTTCTTTGATTTAATATAGATATTATTATCTACAATTATTTCTTCTTTCATTTTATTATTGTTTTAGTTATTAAATTCAAGGCAAAGATATAAAATTGGAATTACCCACCAAAACATTTTTAACAATTTTTAGATAAATGTTTACCTACTAGAGATAAATTGTATGAAATTTATGTGATATTTTAGAAATAATGCACCAAACGAGCCACTTGCCCACTTGTTTTTTCGTGCAAAAATCCTTCAACTGCTTTAGGAACTCCAACATATCCTTTTCTTGAGTGCCAACTATCAGTTCCTGATGGACTACGCATATACTCTACAGTAACTCCTATAAAGTCTTTAGCATCTAGCCACTTATGTTTAACTTTGTGATGTAAATGATGCAAATACCAATATCTATATTTAGTTTCACTCCACATTACTGGTTTCTCCTGAGCCATCATTAAAGGTAAGTTTACCATCTTAGCACCATCTCCATGCTCTAAGCCAATTAAGTTCTTACCATACTTATAATACTTCCTATGTGCTACACTAATATCAAAAGTAATATCTCTGTCGTTTCTAAACCAACTCTTTAATGCGTGTGCCAAATGAAATCCACTTTGGTAATCGTGATTACTCATTGAATGAACAATATCTACAGGTGCTATCTCTCTTAATATTTCTACACACTTAACATATAGTGCTAATGCAACCTCAAAATGTTCCCACCACTTACCATCTACATCTTGACCTGTACCTGCTGTAGTTTGATTATATACATTATCAATATGTAGAACATCATTACCTATGCAAAATAATATCCTTTCTACCTCAAAGCCATCTGCTTTGTATATAAGTCCTTCTAAGCCCTCTAAAACACGCATACAGGCAGTTTCTACATCATACCCATCACCAGTTTCAACTCCATTAGCATATTTACCTATATGTATGTCTGCAGGATTTATTACTAATAGATGATTAGCATCTTTGTTATCTCTTTTTACTGAAGGATAATAAGGTGAATGATTTTCAATGAAGCCACTAATCTTATCTAGCATATCATTTTCATTAGCAGTTATATCTTCTTTAGTTACAATGCTAAATCTGTACTCACCACTAGCAGACTGCCAATGCTTAACACTTACAACATCATCTTTCTTTATACCTCTCTCTGAAAGGTGTATGTCTAATGCTGTGTTTCCATTAATGTTTGTTGTGCTTTCTGCTCTGTTTTCATAAACCATCTCAACTTCATCTTTAGATAGTCTGAGTCTTTTGCCATATTTCTTCATAGTTTTATGTATTGGTTATGATGCAATTATACAAAAAAAAATGCTTATATAATACAAAAGTGAGATGTTTTTAAACATCCCACTCTTGAAAACTATAAACAATGAAAACAAAGATAGGCACAACCCTACCTGTTTTATGCAAAGATAATTATTTTTTACAATTATCAGTACAATTACATTTATTTTTTTCAAATACCGAGAAACATAATGGCAAAATACCTAACCCTGTAAGTATCAAAGCATTATTATCAATACCGTTTTTTTCAATGTATAGACTAGCAGCAAGTACTATCACTCCACTAATGGTTCTTTTGCTACTCCATTTACCTTTAGTGTCTGTAAAAAGTTCTTTTACTGCTCTTAACAATTCTGTTATTGGTGCTATACCTCCCTTCATCAGCATAGACCCTATCCATTTCTGTATCACTATTTCTTCTTGTTGTACTTAGGAACAATAGCATCAATCATAGTATCTAGCCAACCAAAGATTTTGTTGTCTTTTTCTGTTGGAGTTAGATTAGTAACAACTTTTGCAAAAGCCATTATTCCAACCAATAATTCTAGCCAATTTTCTGTAATAAAATTCATAATATATATTTAATTAGTTAATATTCTGTTTAGTACCCCCAAATACAAGGGTTTGTTTTATCCTCATCACAATCAGTATGTATAAATTTGTTTTTAAAATCTATACCAAATCTTTCAAATCCTGCACCTCCTAATCCTCCCATTATTAGTGCTAAGTTTTTACCATCAGTAAAATGTATATCAGCAGCAATACCTTTTATATGAGATGAGGTTGGATTTTTCTTAGATAGTGGATGCTTTTCACATCTAAAACCAGAGTTTACCTTAAATGGAACACCTGCAATTCTTCTTGCTTTATCCATCATTTCTAAGAAATCACTATCAATGTAGTTTGTATTACAACCACACTTGCAATTAAACTCACTTCTTTTAAAGTATTTTAATTCCATTTTATAAAGTAAATTACGCAGTAACGCAAACAAACTCAATATCAATTTCTGCTGTGTCTGCATTAGCAGATATTTGTGATATATCAGTAAAAGCACCGAAAGCATTACTTCCTGTTACTGCATCAATCTCATTATCCATCAACAAGAAAGTTTCCCCTGCTTTTATTTTAACAAAGAAAGAATCTAAAGTACCTGTAACTCTTAATGTTAAGAAATTAGTATCATCTAAATTCTTTATTCTGAAATATTTATAGTTATCTATATCTGCCTGTCCTGCATCATCTGCTGCACCAAAATTTATTATATCTGTAAACGCATCTTCAGCACTATAAGGTATAGCCATTATTCTTTGATAAACCTCTCCATTATCTGTATAGGTTTTATTCATTGTATTACCATAACTAACACCATTAAGAGTATATTGTTCTGTTATTGTTACTGTTAAATTTTCTGCTGTTACTGTTGTTGCCATAATTTTTTATTTATTATTCTATTATTAATTCATCAGGGTCTACATCTGTACCCTCTGCATTCTTTTCATAACCTAAGAACGAATGTACACAATCTACAGGAAATAACTCGTGTATTCCAAAGTCAAATTCTTCTGTAGTCATTAGGTCGTAAAATACTCCTGCATAATAAATAGGTGGTGTTAATTCTTTACCATCTTTATCATAAGTTGCAGGTATCTCTACTATCTTACCAAGATACACGATTGCCTGTGTTCCATTTCTATAGACTTGTTCTCCTTCTATTACTTCATAAGTACCTTTAGCAAGTAAGTCAGCATCTCCTTCTGCTTTTGTGTCGTATTGTAATTTATATATATTTTGATTCATTATGCGTAAATTAAGTTTGTTCTATTTTTAAGTCTTCCTACTAACATAGCCCGTAATGTACTTATATTTATATCAAAAATTTTACTTGCAATTATCATACTGTCATAAAATATACCTGTGCTTGAGTCTAACAATATTTTGCTGTGTTTTGAAGATATTTTTCTTTTTGTTTCGTCTGAATGAGTATAACCTTTTTTAGAAGTAACTCTTTTGTTTATATGCTCATTACTTTGTTTTCTTCCTTTTCCTGCAATGCTCATTTTTTTTCTAACCTCTGTACTAAAAACTGCTTTTTTATCTGTTGTTTTAGTTAATATACAATTCAATCCGTTTGTAATAGCATTATAAAACTCTTGCCAATATCTTTCACGATAATTTAATTGTTCAACATCACATTCTTCTATTATTTCAATTTGATGATTTTCTATCCCATACTTTAAAATAGAATTAAATATTTTTGGCTGTCCATTACAATTTTTTTGTTTTTTGTATTCCAATAATCTTTCTTCTAATCTTATAGATTGACCTATATAGACTCTATTTGATGGAGAAGTTATTTTATAAATTCCTATCATATTATGAAGTTAATGCTGCTAATTGAACATCTGTTAGTGCTGTCTTGTAGACTTGTAGTTGTTTTACTTTGCCTTCAAATGTTAATGAGCCACCATAATTTGAAAACTCAAGTTGATTTACTCCTGATAAAACAGATACAGCAAAATCAGTATCAACTTCATCCCCATTAATCCACAAAGCACAATCATTTTCTTTGTATTTAATTGCTATTTTATTATAATCTGTTTGGTTGTAAGTTGCAGGTGAAACTAAATTACCATCAGAACCAACAAACCCTTTTATAGTATTTGCTAATATATCCCATTCAATACTAACTCTATTTGTTATCGTACCATCTGATAGTGTTATACGACAATCTGCACCATTTTCAAATGTAGAGGCCTCAACAAACAAAACCCCCTCTGTACTATTAATCAAACTACCTATACCATCTCTTGTGAAGATGTCTTGGTTTCTTGTTACTGTACTTCCTGATGTTGGAATGTAAGATGTAGGGTATGAACCTTGTTCAAGTTGCGCTCCAAACATATATAGATTAATTGTTGAACCATCTCCTGAGAAAACCTTATCATTATCTCCATCTAAAGTATAAATTCTATGGTTATTACCTCCTGTTACAGTAGCAGTATAAACTATTGAACATCTATACCATCCATCACCAAATAATTCTATACTACCAACAGCAGAAGATTGAGTACCTACAACTCCGTTTTCTAAGTCAAAATCAACATAACCTACTGAAGTATTCCATAGCCTTGCCCAACTTTTACTTCCTTTTTTTAAGTAAGCACTATAAGTATAAATATTAGTATCTACAACAGAAATGTATTCAGAAACATAATGGTCGTCAGCAACAGCCGTAGCAATAATACTATATCCATCATTTGCCCCATTTGGCGCAGTAATGTTTGCTCCTAAAGTTGCTCTTGCTATTGTCCATTCACTAAAATCTTCACTATAAGGAATAAGATTAGTCCTCTGTGGCTCTGCTAATATATGTGGACAACCTCCTCCTGTGTAGTCTATACGAGGTACATTATCTCTTGTAACTTCTTTTACTGATACATTGTCTATTACTAATGTTGTTACATCATTTCTTCCACCAATAGCAAGATACGCATTATTCTGTGAAGGAGTATATACTTTACTATGAGTACCAATCCCTATATCTCCACTTGCCCAAATATTTTGTGAGTACCCTATTGCTGAAGATGAACCACCAACTCTAATTTGTGAAGGGTTATTACAAGAAACAACAGTTAATTGAACTATATATTGTTTACCTAATTCAAAATTAACATTAGAAAAAGCAGCCCCATATTGACTCATAGCACCTGAACTTTGTATATCTAATTCATTGTTAGATACTGATAAAGTTGTTTCAGGATTCCCAACCCAACCTGTAGTTCCATTGCTAAAATCTCCATTAGTTACTTCTTCCCCACCTATAACCTCAGCATAATTTACTAAACCATCTTCATCTACTCTTGTAGCAGCAGTTGCTCTAGTAACATCCATATCTGCTGATGTGTATTCTTTTACTGATACGCTTGATAAACTAAAAAGAGCATTTGACATTCCTCTTATTAAAAATGTTTCTGATGAAATAACAGAAACAAATGTAAAGGTTTGTATTCCTGTTTCAGTTATAGTATAAAGATTATTGCCATTTCCATCTGTTACTTCTGAAGTCCCTGTTGAATTTACGCTTACTACATTAATAGTAACAGTATATCTTACTCCTTCTGTAAGTATAGTTTGGTGTATACCTGAATTAGCACTCGCACCAATAGTAACAATTCCACCTGTTGCACTTGTAACCCCATACTTAGACCAATCATCTAAATCATTAGCAAAACTACTATCAACTATTTCTTCAGCACCCTCAGTAGGTACAGGAATAACTGCATACAATTCTCCTGCCTTATACCCATTAGGAGTTACTACAATACTTACATCATCTAATAAACTCATGCTATATTACTTAAATTAGTTAATTGTGCTTCTAAACAAGCCTTAGCCTCAAATACACCCCCATCAGCGACAACTCTAGCCTTAAAGTCATTTACTTGCTTTTGTATAGGTGTTAATGCACCCTTGTTACTTGTTGGTAATGATATGCCTAAAGATAATTTCATTATGCAGATGCGTTACCATCATGCTCTCTGTACCCTATGCCAATACCACTCGTTAAAGTGATAGCAGTTGTACGCAAAAATAATGTTGTTCCTGCGTTCATAGTTTGACCATTTAAAGCAGTAACATTAGTAGCATCTCCTGCTATTGTAGAAATTACTGACTCTACTGGAAAAAATATGCAGTACCAATCTTTACTTGTTTGTGCAGCAGTAGTAAAAACCTCAGTTCCACCACCCTTACCAAGCATCTCAAATAGTAATGTATTGTCTGTATCAAATGTACTCATTTTATTTTATTTTTAAATTGTTATTATTTTATTTTTATTCTGTAAAAAGTTTTATCAATGCCCCTAAAGTTATAGCGTAAATCATCCACATTGCTTTCACTAAAACCTTTCTCATTGCTGTGTTTCTATTCACTCTAGCAGCAACTCCTTTATCTGGATTCAACAACCTCTCTGTAATCATATCTAACTTACTATCCAAATTATCCATCTTCTCATTTATTGAACCTATGTCTTTCTTCATTGATACTATCTCCTCTTTTGTTGTCATTAGAATGTTGTTGTTTGTACTGCTATATTCATATATATTGATGAGCCACCAATCGCTTCCTTAATCATTGGAAAGATAATATCTCCTGCTGCTACTGCTGCTGTAGTTATAGTTGTTTCATTTATTCTAATTAAATTGGAATTATTACCACGACCATCTACTGCAATCTCATCAATTACAATAGGAATTACTGCTGTTGTAACACCCCCTACAGGTGTGATTTTACATATAGCAATAGTAACTGTATTAGAACCACTACTTGTAAGCCAACCACTTATAGATGTAACACTAGCAGTTTCAGGTATAACGCACCCTTGACCAATTCTAAAGAAACTTGTAGGAGTTAAAGTTCCTGAAGATACTGTTCCTGTACCATAATCAACAGCCATTTCATAAGGAGAGTTAGTGTCTGCTATATCTTCTCCATAGAAGTAATTTGTAGCACCTGTAACATAACCTTGCATCTTATAATTAGTAACACCCATATAAGACTTATTCTTCCATTCTAAGTTACCATCAGTACCTGTTGCAGATGTCCCTCCACTTTTACTTAAAACAGTATCATTAATAGCAGTTTCAAACCCTTTTGGATTGTGTCTATTTATACTACTTAAATTTTTATGTTCGTTTGCAGCCATTTATATATTTATTTTAACAATCATCACAAGGACAGTTATTCTTCCAACTATTATAATTTCTAGTAGGTCTTGAATATATACTATCATACATTATTATACCATGATTCTTGTAAACATCACCACTACAAGGTTTATTAGATTCATAAGTTGGATAATCACCATTCTGGTCGCTATCATTCATAAAATCTAGCATATCTTTTAAGTATATCTCAGCCTTTCTGTAAGTGTCCTGCTTATAAGCGTTTAACTCAGAAGGGTCTATAATAGTAGCAAACTCATCAAGATTATGTACAATACCTGCACTACTACTATTACTCTGAACTTCATTGATTACCTCAAACCTAACAAACCAACACAAAGTTCTTGTTAAGAAATCATCCATTAAAGTTTGATTAGCAGTAGTTAAAGTACCATCATTATGTTGAGTTTTTAATTCCTCATAAAACTTCTTACCAATTGCCTCTTTTAAATGTGCTAACTCAGCAAGAAGTAATGTGCTGTTAGAAACTAAAGCAGTATCAGTATTAGCATTAGTAAAACTATTACTTATAACTTCTGCTGCTGTTACTAAAGGTATATATTGATTTACATTTGCCATAGTTATTCTTTTTCAATTTCAGTTACTTGCATATCACCCACCTCATCATCACCTTTACCATCTCCATCATCATCTTTAGTTACAATAATTTGCTCTCTATCAGTTAAGAACATATTACCCTCCTCTAGCATTGGTAAATCCTCATCTAACATTCTTCTTTGTTCGTTAATAGTAAGAACTTGTTTAGGGTCAATCTGAGTTGCAAAACTAATTGGTGGCTCATAGTGAATCACTAATTCTTCAGGCAAGAAGCCTAACTCTTTATATAAAACCCCTCTAATACCATTTAACAATAAGTCAGAAGTATCTTTAATTACAGTAGTCATTGCTAAATCATAAGCAATTCTAATCTCACTACCTGTATTGTTCATTTTCCCTGAACTAACTAAACCACTTAATGATGGTTGCCATCTATGAGCAGTTACAATGTTTTGGTCAGTTATTCTTTGTAAATCTATCCAACTACCATCTTGGTCATCTTTGATAATTTGAACATTAGCACTTGAAGTATCTCCATTCTTAACAATGAACATAATCTTACCATTGTTTCCATCTCCAACAAACTTCTTTTGTGCTTCTCTTACTAATTTCTTTGCTTCTTCTTCACCCATATCTCCATTAATCTCAACGATTGCTGAAGGTTGAAAGCCATTCTTGAATTTAGTGTGATTCCATTTACCAATTTCATAATCAACTGCAATATGCTCTAATGCAGCAATGTAATCAGGTAATCCATAGAATTGGAATGTAGGCTCGTAATCTTTAAATTGAAGTACAAATCTATTTCCACTCACTTCAGGATAAATAGGAATGATAGATAATTTATCTTTCATAGTATTGTACTTAGCCCAATCAGGATGTACATATACTTCTTTCTTGTTTTTAGACATTCTAACAGTAGTTGCATCTATGTGATATAGATTTAGTCCACCATCATATAATACGCCCTCTAAATAGGCATTTCCAAATGAATAGTAATCATCTGCTAATTTCTTAAAAACCTCTCTTAATGATTCTCCATCAGCATTTACATCTTTGATGTATTCTTTAACATCTTCATTATTCGTAACAAACTTAGCACCACTTGTAAAAATAGTCTTTTGTGCTAGTACACTTCTATGAGTAGAAGATTTACGCTTTAATTCTGCTAAATACTGAGGAAATAGGTTATTTGTACCAAAAGGAATAAACTTAGTTCTTACCTTTGCTAAATCTAAAGGCTCTTCAATATGTTCAGGAATTGCTAAATTAAAAACTCCAAATTCAAAAGTATTACTCTTTTGAGTCTGAAGATTCTTTACCTGACTTTTTCTTTTTGGCTGCTTTCTTTGGCTCATCTTTAGTTTTTGTAGTTGATAATTTTTCTACTAATGAAGTTAATCCTAAATCTTCATAAGCATACGCTAACTCCTCTTGAGTTGCTGTAGCCCATTTAATTTTAAAACCATTCTTGTAAGTAGTTCCTACTGATAATTTTGCTTTATATTCTGCCATAACTGTATATATTTTTAAGTGTGATAAATCTACAACTTTTTTTCCACAATCACACATATTATAAAAAAGATATTAATAGGGAAATGTTGTTAAACTTTTTACGAACAAAGTCCAACCTATTTCTATATCTTTAACTATTATGCCCCTGTTGTTGCAGTTAATGCTGAAGTATCAACAGTAACAGCACCTGCATATTCTCTTGGTAATTCAAATTGTCTTGCCATTAGAGAAACAGTCATACCATTTTCATCAGAGTAAGCAGCACCTGTACCACCCTCTAAACTTGCAAAATTTAAGAATGTTTGACTTTTAGCAGCCACATCTTCATTTGCGTATTTTTCACTTGCACCTAAAACCCACCAATTACCATTAGTGTCTTTTGCCATACCCATCATACAAGTATCTAACAAAGTTTGCATTTCTTGAAATTTCGCTACATCTATATTTGGAACATTAAAAGATAATCCACACTCAAAAGCAGTTGAACCATTCTCTTTAGTTGCATTTATAGTTAATGCAGGAGTTTCGTTTTTAAATTCATAAACAAACCAAGCAGCATCACCACCTGACTGAATATTTGTAATAGTATGTACGCCTGTACCTCCATAAGTAACTGCATCAGCAGTTAACCAAGACCTTAGTATTATTTGAGAAATACCACCAGTTGCTTGTAAGTCAGCACAAACTACACCTAAACCTGTATCTATTGCCATTTTTTTATTATTTTATTAGTTATTAGAAGTAATTAAGAGAGTGCTTTTACACACTCTCTATTATTACATTATTATTATGTTGTTACAACTCCCCACTGAACTAAAGAAGAGTATAAGAACTGTACTCCTAACTTGAAGTAACCTCTGAAGAACATTTTTTCTTCTAAGTCATCATAAAATACTTTGAAAGAACCTTCTGGGTCAGTTACATCAGAACCAATGATTAAGTTCTCAACTGCACAGTAACATACACCATTATCAAGGTTACCTGTTGCTGCTGCACTTTGGTCAACAAAGATTGCTGGGTTAAGTGCTGCTAAGATAGTGTCCCATTCGTAAACAGGTACTAATTCTACACCTCTAAAAGATACTCCTGAATAACCATTTTGAGTATTAACAATTGCTAAATCAGAAGTTCCAATAGTAGTATTAGATTCTAAGTTTGCTAAGTAAGCGTTAAATACTTTTGGAGATACAAACATTTTCTTATCACCTGCTGCTACTTGTTGAAGTGCTGCAGGTGCTCCATCATAAACTTTTCTTAAAAGTCCTATTGCGTGTCCTGCAGTAACATCTGCTACTGTTGCTGCACCTGTTTGCTGAATTTGAGCAGCCAAAACTGTTGCATCAGCACCCATTAATTTCATCCATCCTGTTAAAGCATCATAATTTGAAGTTGAACCATCACCACCCCATGCTAATCTTACTACATCAGAAGCGATACCTGTTACTGCTCTGTTTACGATTGCATCAGATAATTGAGTTCCCTCAACATTCATTACATCTACACCACTACGATACATTTCTTCAATATAAGTTCCAAAGAACTCTTTTGAACATTGCTCTAAAGCAACTCTACATCTACCTGCAGTAATTGTTTTATCATCAATGTTAAATTGTGTTGAACCACTTTCTGCAGAACAATCTGTGTAAGGTTGTACTATATTTTTAAGAGCAGCAGAAGTGTAAACATTCATTACATGCTTAACATTAGGAATAACTCTATAGTTACGCATAATATCATCACTTCTAAATACTGGCTCATAAAATATCTCGTTTAAATTCGCACCACTATAAGTTGCTGTGGTTGCGTTACTTGCTACATTTGCCATTTTATTTTATTTTTTTAATTATTAAATTTAGTTCTAATTCTTTCTGCCATTGCATTGTAAAAACCTGCATTAGCATCTTCTTTTTTATTCTCAACTACTGCAGGGTCGCTTTCAGTTACAATCTCTGTACCTTTAGCATCTGCTTTGTTGATTTTAGCGTTTAACGCTTCAACCTCTACTGTTAAAGTTTCGTTAGTTCCTTTTGAAGCAACTAATTCTTCCTCTAACAAAGAAATTTTGTTTGATAATTCAATGTTACCAGTTTCAAACTCAGAAATCTTATTCATGATTTCATCATTATCCCCTAGATTAACAGTTATCGCAGTTTGTTCAGCAACATCTTCAGAAACTTTTACATCACCTTTTACAGCAGTAACAATCTCCTCAACTTTGTTGTTAAACCATTCTTTTAACTCGTTAGTCATTTTTTTGTTATTTATATTAATACTTAATTTATTTTGTATTTCTTCTTGTGTGATGTTCTTAAACTTAGAAACATCATACTTTGCAGCCACTTTAATAGAATCAGAGATAGTGTCAATAAAACCTAACTCAAATGCCTCATTAGCATTTAACCAAGTTTCCTCATCCATCATCTCAGCAAGAGCATCATAAGATAATCCTGTCTTTTTCATATAAATGTCCGTAAGTTCACTTGTGATTTTGTCAAGAGTATCTGCAGTTTTTCTCATATCTTTTGACTCACCCATTGTTCCACCCCAAGCGTTATGTATCATAAATAAAGAGTTTTCTGCCATTACAACCTCATCAGCACCAAGAGCAATAATAGTAGCAATACTTGCTGCTATACCCTCAATATAAACTGTAGTCTTAGCCTCTCTCCTTTTGATTACATTATACATTGCCATACCATCAAATACATCTCCACCTAAACTGTTAATGCGTAAATTGATAGGCATATCTTTTAATCCTTTAATGTCAGTAATGAACTCTTGTGCAGTTACACCATAAGTTCCTATTTCATCAAAGATATAAATGTCAGCAGTTTGACCTGCCTTGTTCTGAATGTTATACCATTTTTCGTTCATAGGTGCAAAAATAGAATTAAAAGAAATTAATTTTACCTAATTTTCTTACAAAACTTTTAGTATGTGATATTATTAGATGGAATTGCTTTCTTTCTTTCCTTGTAGACTATGTTCTGTGCTTGACTTTCACTTATCTTATATTTAATAGATAAGTCCATCCAAGTATAAGTTCTACTACCTTCATTGCCTACTAACATTCTATCAAAGTCAGCAATAATCATATAGTTCCTTACTCTCTTAGGGTCTATTATACCTTTCTCAACAAGATGTCGTATCATATCCTTGCAAGTTGGTGATTGACCAAATCGCTTTTCTAATTCAACTCCACAAATATCAATGAAGTCTTTAACTACATCTACCTTATTTTGTCTTTCTTTTTTTTGAGGCATTTTTCTTTTTAGGTGTTTGTTCGGCTTCAATCCATTCATCTACCATCTTCTCCCAAAACTTACATACTGCTGCTCTACAAGAAGTGCAATTCATATCTTGCTTATGTTGAGGAAATAATAAGTGCCATTCTGCAAACATTAAGTTTAATGATTCTGCTTGGTATGTTGGAAAGTTTTTAGTGTGGTTTTTGTTTCTGATAACTGATTCAGTCATCATATTTCTTTTTTGCTTACTGTAGTTTTCAGCGATTTCTTTAAAATTCATATGTAAAGTTTTACCATTTATTTTTAGGACATTTACCAAAAAACTCTTTTGTTAATGATGTCTTTGCATCTAGGAAACACTTACATTCAGCACACCTTGCACCTCTTGTTATCTTTGGTTTCTTTAGTAACATAAAGTTTCGGTAAAAACTACAACTTTTACATATATCTAATCTCTCTAACTTGGTTTTCTTATCAACAAACATTTGTTTATTTCTTTGATTATTAAATTGTTGCTTCAGATTGTATTACACTTACTGAGTTTTGACTATCAGTAATATCTGCTTCAACTACTACTACTTTACTAGAACTTCCCATAGCACCCATCATTTGATTTTGTCCTAGTGCATTGAATTGTTGTTGGCTAAATGAAGGCATATTAAGTAATCCACCATCTGCAAACTTAACACCACCTCCTGCAGCGTTCATTGCTGATAATTGACTACCAAACATTGCTGTACTTCTTTTATTTATAACAGCCTCACCACCTTCTAATTCAACTACTCTACCACCTACTGCAAACTTCTCACCACCTTGTGCGTGTGATTTACCATGTACCATACCACCATTTGCAAAAGTTTCTATAATCCCTCCATTTCCAAAAGAATCTTTCATTGCTTTAATATTAGCAAGTAATGATACAACAGTTCCTATTGTACCAGCCATTGCTATTAAGTTGGCAGGGAATATTAATGTTGATTGTTTTGCAACACCCTTAGCAGCCAATGAAAGTGCTTCAATATTATTTGCTATTGCAGCAGCAGCAGACAACTGAATACCTGCTTTTCTAATACCTTGCATTTTTTCATCCTCTCCTGCTAAGTTTATTAGTTGGTCGCCTAACTGAGCAACACCATCTATTTCTTTTTTCCTTGCATCTTCTTTATCTTTAACAACCTTAGCATCTGCATCTTCTTTATCTTTATCAGCCTTAGCCTCAGCAGCAGCCTTATCAGCAATCATCTTTAACTCATTGTCTAATATCTGACCATTAATAGCAGAAGTATCTTCACCATAAGCAATATTAAGATTTTTCATATTCTCAAGATGTGCTTGTTCTGCCTCAAATACTCTTAAATCAAATTCTTCTTTAGTTATCAGTCCATCTATTAAATTTTGTTTATCTGCATTTAATTCTTCTTGTAATGCTGTCTTGAATGCTTCTTGACTTTCTTCAAATTCTTTTTTCTCTAATGCTAATGCTTCTCTCTTTTTCTTTTTATCAGCAGCAATTACATCTTTTGCTTTTTGGTCTGCTATTTTAGCAGCAGCATCATCAGTTGCTTTTTTATTTTCTGCAGCAGTTTTTTCAAATACATCCAAAGCCAACTCTCTTGACTGCAGACTATTAGTAAGTAATTCTAATTCTTTATTTAATCTCTCTCTTTCTCCTTTCAGTAATCCACTTTGAACAATTCCTCCAGATAATTTCTCTTTCTCCTTTAGTATTTCAAGTTCTTCCTTTCTTACTCTTATGTTAAACTCAGTAGCTTTTATATTTTTCTTAGTTTGTTCTGCGTTTGAGTCAGTTAAATCTAATGTTGTTTGTAGTTGCTCGTTCAATCTTTCTACTCTTTCTGCAGCAGCAATCCCTGCAGTATCTTTCGCTGTAGTTAAACCAATAAAGTCAGAAAACTCTCTCCAACCTTCAGTTCCTGTTAAAAAGTTTAATGATATTCTTAAATTATCAACACCTGCTGCTAAAAAATTCCAACCTGATACCTTTTTTATTCTCTCCCATATCTTTGTTCCAATTTCAGCCAAAGCATCAGAATTATCTGTTGCTGCGTTAGTTAAATCTGTTAAATCTTGAGTGGCTTGCCTTAGCATTGGAGAAAGTTCCTCTCCAATTTCTTGCTTTAATCCATCCATTGCAGATGTTAATTTCTTAGTATCACCCTCTAAATTATCTTCAATGATATCAACCATCTCATTTAAAGCACCATTTGCATTATTAAACTTATCTGTAAGTTCAGCCACATTTTCAGCACCTCTAATCATTGTATTAAAAGCAGCAACTTGTCTTAAATCAACAAGCCCCATTATCTCCTCATTTGAAAGCCCTTCTTTATTTAATTGCAATAATGCCCTCTCTAAATCTTCACTACTATTAACAGTAAATCCTAAATGCTTAGATAAATCAGAAGATGAGTCTTGCATCTTCAATAGTATATTTCTTAAAGATGTACCTGCAATAGAAGCCTCAATACCTGTATCAGTAAGTTTAGACATTACTGCTGCTGTGGATTCTATACTAATCCCTGCTGCTGCTGCAATAGGTGCTACTTTAGTCATAGAAGTTTGCCACTTCTCAATATCCATAGCAGAACTTGTAAATGATACAGCCATAACATCTGTTACTCTCTGAGTTTCACTAGCATCTAATCCAAAACCTCTAACTGCAGCACCTGCCACAATCGCTGCTCTAGCCAAATCAGTATCTGTTGCTGTTGCTAAAGCAAGTGTTGCTTCTTGTGCTTTTAATATTTCACCTGTAGTAAATCCAAGTTTACCATAATTAGTTTGTAATTCTGCAACTTGCTGTGCAGTAAAGAATGTTGTACGACCTAATTTCTGTGCAGATTTTGACAGCATTTTAAATTGAGTTTCATTAGCACCAGTAATCGCCTTAACTTTAGCCATCTGAAATTCAAAAGCCTTCCAAGATTTTATAACATTACCTACAACATTTGCAATCTGTTTGAAAGCAAGAACAGCACCCATAATACCTGCAGCCATCTTCCCAAAACTCTTAGTTGATTTATCTGCTGATTTACCTACTCTTTGTAAATCCTTCTCACCTTGTACTACTACCTGAACTACAATTTTCTCTGTATTTGCCATATTAACTAACTTTTGCTTTTGTATTATTTTTAATTTTTTCTCTAATCATACTTGCTACATCTGCACCAATAGATGGTGCTAATTTCTTTGCTACTTCTTTACTAAACTTATTTGCTACATATCCTGCAAAGTTTGTTCTTCTAGGTAATTTATTTCCTTCATCATAAAATTCATAAGGGTCTCTCATTGAACCATTGTAATTCCTATTACCATATCCACTTTTAATCATTCTTTTTAAAATTAAACTTGGACTACTACCACCTGCAGGTTCTACTAAAGTACCATTTCTTCTTTTTGCATTTAACCAACTTTTTATTGCATTAAGATTTGGTATTTTAGCAAAAGAAGGATTATTAACTGCCTTCCAATAACTAACAGATGAATGTATGCTCAAAACATTACCTTTAATGTGATACCTCAACCCTCTACTCAACCTACCTGTAGCATTATGCTTTTGTGCAATAAGTTCTTTCTGCAAACCTACCTTTAGCATTTGACCAACAACCTTTAACTCCTTTAATGTCTTTTTGAATTTAATCATTAGAAATTATATTGCCTGAGTTTCTTCTTAATACCTTATGGTCATTACCCCACTTATCAGTAGCATAAACAGGTACTAAGTATTCTTGCTTTTCTTTTATTGATATACTTGTTACTGATACACTAACTGAAGATGTAGCATCTGTAGTAAAATATATCTGAATAATATCATTAGCAGTTTCAGCAGTAAATGTTGAGGTTATAATATTAGTAGAAGTATTGCTAACAGGATAATCTATTCTATTAATACTTGTTTGTGTAAAATCATCACCATTAGGTCTGTATGTGTTTACATAAATACTACCTGAATCTGCACTTATAGCAGTTTGAATTTCTACCTGATATTCATTACCTGAAATTAAAGATAGTTTCTGATATATACCACTATATGATTGCAATCCACCAGTTTTCTGTCCAAAGAATAGAAAAAAACCACTACTTGATGTAGGTGCTAATACTGATGTGTATGGCGCACCACTTGTATGATACCTATACCATCTTCCAATGTCATTTGCAGGACTATTTATTAAAGCATCAGTATGTGGGTCTGCTGCTGTTGTAGCGTAATCTGTGTCTGAAGCAAGTTGAGAGATGTAAGCAGAAGCATCACCCCAATTCAAATACTCCCCATTATAAGTTGTTATACTAGAAAATACATCTAATCCACTTTGCTGTGCTATTCCTCTACTTGATATTTCTTTTCTGTCTGTCATATTTTATAATCCTATATCATCATTATCTTGTTCTACACCTCCATCTTGCCAACCAAGACCTCCTGTATTGTTATTACCACCAAAAGATGGTGCTGTTGCTGCAAATGCACCCAACTGTAACCATTCAACTAACTCTACTTTTGTAGGTTGGTTTTTATTTGGCTGATAATCAACTACTTTATTTATTCTCCAATAAACACCATCTATATATACTAATTTTCTAAAATCCAAATTAATAATGTCTGTTGTTTTTAAGTCAATATAAACAGTTCTTAATCTTGGTTTTGCCTTAAACATCTCAAACATATTCTTATAATATGTTTCAAATAAACCCTTACCTGCTACAGGAGATGAATATACTCCTGTTGCATCATCATAATCTCTTACACTAACATTACCATAAGATAGTATTGGACTTGAACTATCATCTATATTGATTGATGTTGCTTGAGGGATAGCACTTGCTAAATAACCAGCACCACTACCAATCAATCCTGCAGAAATTGGCTCTACCACACCCTGCCAAGTTTGTATGTACGCCCTTTTATTAGTTGCTATAGTGGTACTTAATGGTGCGTATTTATTCCAATACAATAATCTAGGTAAAAACTCATATCCTTTTGGAGGTCTTTCGGTACTGTTTGAACTTGGTGTTCCCTCCCACAAAACAGCAGAATAAGTTGCTCTTTCTGGTATAGAGGGAAACATTATAGTTTCTTGGTCTTTAGTATTATAAGTTCCTGCAAAGAATGGGTTTTCATATTTACTTTCACCTTTCTCAAAAGTTTTAGGTAGTGTTTCTTGATATGGATATTCATCTTTTATTCCATTCCACCACACCTCACCTCTCTGCTCAACTTTCTTATCTTTACTATCTGGTTTATATTGAAAAACAACATCTCTTTTTAAGTCGCTTTGAATCCACTTATCCTCTATTTGCCTACTTCTATCTAATTTATAAGTCCAATCTATTGCATCAGCATAATCCTTATAGAAAGTATTAAATGGCTCTATATTTACAGTCCTAGTAGTTTCATCAGTAGTCATTTTAAGATTAAATGCGTGTGCAATACCTTTAACAAAATCAATCTGTTTGTAATCTTTATTAATTACTTCATCTAAATCATAAGTCTGACCATACGCAACTGCTTCAGAGTTAAGAGTAATATCAAATTCTCCTATTGTTGGGATAACATCAAAACTCCAATCACCACTTCCAACCCAAACAGGACTGACAGCATCATTATGTGGTTTGAATTTAGCATAAAATGATATTCTAACCCTATCATCTTTATTTAACCAATAACCCTCATTATTAATACTACCATTTACATCCCATAAATAAGAATTACTTGCATCTATTAAGTCTATTCCAGATGTACCACTAGAACCTACACTACCCACAAATTCTATGGTTGTAGTATCTTCTGCAACATCTATACTGTTCCAAGTTGTTTGCCCTACTGTTTTGACTTCAAGTTTAAATTGTATTCTATCTATATATAATTCAGGATATCTGATTGCATTAACATTATATTGAATAGCAGGAACAGCACCATTCTGTAATAGATTACTCAATTCAGCAGAAAAGCCTGATGCTTTCAGGTTATAATAACCATATTCAGCAATTTGAAATCCCTCTGCACCACCAACATAAGTTATGTCTGTAGATGATGTATCGTTTGATAGAGTAAAGTTAGTATTTATTGTTCCAAAATCAACATTATGATTTTCATACTCATAAGAATACTGAGTACCTGTAAAAGTGTGTTCCAATTCAAATTCAGTTAAAGCAATACTTGTATCAAAAGTTGCTTCTGCAGAATACTCATTATACCTTTCTTCAGCATTATTATATTTAAAATTAGGTAATAACCATACCAACTTTTTAAACATATCTGTTTCCATAAAAGTTGAATTTATCGTATATCCAACCTCACCAACTTGACTAAATATCTTTTCTAATGTATCTTTAACAAATACTGCTGGTCGCCAATCTGCAGATGGGTTAGGAGTTTCGTAAGAAGAGCCATCATTAAAGAAACCATAATATCCTATATATGAAGAGGACTGGTTGTAATGTTCGCCTTTTGTATCTAAAAGTTGTATTGTTTTTGGCTGTCCATCAGGATTGTACTCACCATAAGATACTATTGGATATACTATTGGAGATGTAGATGAATCACAATCATAATTAAACCAAGTAGCCATAATACTTGTTTTATTGTACTCTAAATCTTTACCTGCACTACCCCAATCTAACTCATTCATATATTTATTAGATAAATCATCAGCCCAACTTAGATTACTTCCAAAAAACACACAATTATAATAAGATGGTGTTTCTCCATAACCACCAACTCCTGTAATTTTAATTAATCCTTTTACAGAGAAAAGATTATTCATAAGTATTCTACATTTTTTATTCTCAGTAAGATTTACATCAGTATCTATATTTGGAGTATAAGAGTGTTTTAATAACTTATTATTATTCTTTGTAGCAGGTATTTTAAATGTTTTACTGTAATCACCACTTGTTGAAGTTAAGTCTTTAATGTCTGATATTTGGAATGTCATTGCTAAAGGAAAATCAGAATGGTCGGTTACATCTAACTCACCAACTACACTCTTTTCCCAATCAATAACACTTGCATCTGTTATAATTATACTTGATATATTTCCAGTATTTGTACTTCTACCATATAAATCAGGAAAACTTGTACTTGTAGCGACAAATGTAAAATATTGTATTCCACTTGTATTTCCTGCAAATCTTGCAGTAGAAGGAACTCCACTAGATGTAGAGAATCCCATATTACCTGTACCTGAATAATTAGTTATTTTAAAAGATAAATTATAAGTCCTTCCTATTACTAAACTTTGACTTGATATGTTGCTAAGATAAGTTACACCACTACCACTACCATCCCAAGCAGCATTTGTAGAGGATGCTGCTGTCCATCCTGTACCAAATATACCTACATTAACATTAGTCATATTATTCCCTGAACCATATTTATAATCTAATATCTCTATTTTTACCGACATATATTAGTTTCTTTGTGTTATTACTTTATGTGCTAAAGTATATTCAATATTAAATTTAACTAAACCATTTTCTTGATTAACAGTTTCAATATCACTATTTGTTATTATAACTGGTATGTACTCTTTATCAGATGGTCTTAAATCATCATTTCTTAAATTACCCATTTGTGTAGCCTCTGTGTCCATCTCTATCCAAACATTAGGTGATAACATCATTTCTTCTAACCATTTTGCTACACTTTTATTTAATGGCTCTGTATAAACACTTTGTACTCTTTCTGCATTTACATTAAAAACCTCTCTACCTCCCTTGTATATATCACCACCCCTCATTGTGTCTGAATGGTAAAGTGAGGGTTGTATTGTTGAACCATTATCTTCATTACCCTGATACCAAGTTCTATCACCACTTTTTCTTTCAATTACATCTCTACTTATTGTTAAGCCTTCAACTACATCTCTCTTTGCAGTATAACTATCAATTCCACCAACAGAGTTTAACCAATGAAATCTAACAAATCCATAAGCATTTTTCTCATCTTCTCTATCTATAGTATAATATCTGAATTTTGTTGTTCTTCTTTCTTGTTGTCCACCGTACATAGCAAATCTTGACATACTAACTCTATAATAAGAAGTTGATGCTGTTATTTTATTACCTGTATATGCAGTCCAATAAGGGAAAGTTGTCGCAACATAATCAGAAGGGTTTTTAAGAGCAGCAGTATTGTTTATGTAATATGGAGATATGTTTTGAATAAACATTTGTTGTTGATATTCTGTAATTCTTAAATCACTATTATTATCAATTTCTGTTATTAAATTATCTTCAAAATCTCTTATGTAAAAATCATTCTCAGCAGTACCATCTGCTAAAAAAGTTTCAACATATAATCCAATAGCACCTACATAATCACTACCAGCACCTCCAATATCAACAGACCAAGCCTTTCTTATATAAAACTGTAAATACTCTGCCTGTTCATCTATTCTGATTGGTTTTTGAAAATCATAAGTTAGTGGTGATGAATCTGTAGAGTTTAGGCATCTACTTAGGAAATTATATTTATTACTTGAACTATCACCCATGGTATAACTTGCGTTATAAAACAAACTATCTTTCTCAAACTGATTAACTGAGTTTATAACAGTAATAGTGTTTGATGAACTCCCATTTCCTGCACTTACAATATTACCATCACCATTTATTATTTCATAGTTTACTGTTACTTTTAAAAGTCTGTAAGTTCCGTTCCTAGAAACATTATACCTGCTTATTGGGTCGCCCATTGCACCTGTACCACTAAGTACATTATCTTGCATTGTTAATCCACCATTCATACCTCCATAATAATTACTTTGCCAAGTTCCTTTATTTATTGGACATAAACTATAAGAAAGTTCATTTGAAACTAATTGACTAACATCTACTGTAAATCTATGACCATTAGGCTGACTTCCATCATCATATTTCTTATTTGCTATATCTCTTGACTTTTTAATACTACCTAACTCTTGCCAATACCCATCACCAACAGATGTTTCAACCTTAAAGATAATATTTACTACATCACCATTACCTACTGTTGTTGAAGTAGGTAATCCTGAAAAATTACCAGCAGAAGGCTCTTGTCCTTCAGTAACTCCTGCAGATGTCCAAAGAACTTGATACCTTAATGGGTCATTTACACTTTTAAGATAATTATATGTATCACCCCAAAAAGAACCTCCTAAGTTTGAATTACTCGAACCTAATGGCTGTATTTGCCATTCTACTGCTCCATTTATTCCTGCCATATCTTAATATATTTTATATTTTAAATTTAAGTAACCTCTTACTTCAGCAATTTCAGCATCAGTTAAGGCTCTGTTGTAAATTATTACTTCTTGTATATCTCCATTCCAACAACTCCCTACGCCACCTAAATCTATGTCCCCTATTTTGAATGGTGCTAAATTAAATCCATCATTGTTTGAGTATGAAGCATAATTAGCAGTAATCTCAGTGTTATTGTTATACTGCAAAGAAAAATCAGTATCTTTAATTCTAGCACACGCTATATGACTAACTGTTCCTAAATCATTTATGTGGCTGACTAAACCCCCTCCATTATTGTTATCATCTAACGCTTTAAACCAAACTTTTCCTGAGTTTTGTATTCCAAAATTCAATCTATCAGTACCTCCACCTGCAGAATCTCTATATCCTACAACTCTTTGTGATAGTGCTGATAATGTATTGACTTTCCCAACATAAAACATAGTTAAATCGTTTCCTGTTATAGGACAGTTATTGTCTGAAACCAAATAATCATTATCCCCATCAAAATCAAAATATGATTTATCATTAATTCCACCATATCCATATCTTAGTGGTTGATTCGCTGCTGTAGTTTGAGCAACATTATTACTATTTCCTGACTGGTCAGCCCAAGCACTAACTCTCTTGGTTGGTATGTCAAATGTAGCACCACTATCTGCTTTTAACCATACTTTTAAATCAGAGTAATCTGATGGGTAGTCTGAAACAGGTCTGAAACATTTAGTAAACGCACTCATAGTAAATGTTAGTTTTATTTGCACCAATCTATCATTTGCTACTTCTTTAACTCTTTCTATAGCGATACTCTCATCTTCTAAGTATGCTTCTACACTTACATCTTGATAATTTTTAAGTACCATATCTAGCCACTCATTAGCCAAATCTTGTAAATTATCCCATCTCTTTTGAAGTGTAACTACCGATTGAGCATCTTGAGAGTATAAATTATAGAAATTTATTTCAAATGTATATTCCTCTCTACCATTATACACTACAGGTATAGTTGATTCAGGTGGTTCAACTAGCATTAATGGGTACTGAGTGTCATGGTCTTGGTTTACTTCACTTTCGTAACCAAATTTCACATCACCATAAGTCCATTTGCTGTCAAATACTGTTATTATGTCTGTTAATCTTGTTATTGCCATTATTACAATGTTATATTATTTTTATTATGTATTTTCTCTTGAACAGCAATTTCATAGTCATTTTTAGCAGTATTCCAACTTAAATAAGTTAAAACCTTGTATAAGTCTGTTTTCTTCACACTATCTATGTCGTTTTCACCATTCACTCTAAATATCCCCTTTTCTGCAACCATATATAAACTATTAAGCCAACCATAAGGCTTTATGAACTTGTTGTAGAGTCCAACTGTAGAAACTCTATTTTTGCCTCCTCCACTTCTTCCTCTGTTTTCCCCAAAAACATTTGGAAAGTCCTTGTTAATTTTACGCTTTGCATTGTCAAAAAAAAACTGAACTCCCACACGAAGTCCATTGTCAATTCTTTAAACTTTTCAGTTTTGGCAGGTATTGCATCATCATCATATTCCTCATCAGCCCTTCTGCAAAGTATTGCCATTTGTTCTGGTAATACATCAAACCTTCCATGTTTCATTATTTCTATTGTACTCTCTAAGTGAGTTGATTCAATATAATCTCCAAATGTGTTTCTTCTTAGAAATTCTTTTGGAAATAAGTACTCCTCACCTTCAAATTCAAACTTATCTATACCCTTTGGCTTATATTCTTCCAATGTTTGTGAGAATGTTGCTACTGCAGTATTTACACTATCAACATCTAGCATATTCATCTCATTATGACTAACACCTGTAAGATATATGAAAATATCTCTATTCATCTTCAATAACTCCACTTCTGAGTGTTCTGCTTCAATAACATTACCCTCATCATCTCTTTTGTTGTACTGATTGATTATTGAGTATAGTCCACACCAATATCTAAGTGTTATATCCTTCCACTCAGTTGGAATGTCATAACTTTTTTCTTGAATTTTAATTTCAACCATATCTATTAATTTTTTGTTAAATCTAAATCTAAAATATCTTGCATTATTTTTTTACTTTCTTTTTCATCTATAAGAATATCTGCAAGTTCACTTGTTGCATTTTCGCAAATAGAACCAATTTCTTCTAAACTACTTCTCATTAAATAATCATTATTTTCATCTTTTAATGCAGTTAAATAACCAATAGCAGTATAAAACACCATATTTGGTATTAAAAACATAAATTCATCCAACAGACCACCATCCCTCTTATCTACCATAGTTTCATGAAAATTGTTTGAATATAAGTAAACTGAGTTCATTATATCTAAAAAGTCTTGATACTTCCCCTCTCCAACATCTTCAGTAGCAAAATACATTGCTTTCTTAATTTTTCTTAGATGTAATTCAACAATCTTTTTATGATTGTCGTTTATGTATGATATTTCTATATTTTTCATAATTTTCTGATAATTTTTTTAGAATTACTCAAAACTAGGCAAAAATAGTAAATATACTATGAAATATTTTCACAATTTTTAAACAAACTGAAAAAACTTTAATTAAAGTAAACTACCTTGCCTCCACCACCCCATATTTCCTTATTTACAGCCATAACTAAACAATCTACCATATCATCATGTTTTGCTGCAGGAAACCTAGTAAGTTGGTCAAGAAACTCTGTATTCCAATCTCCATTCAATAAACTAACTCTACCACTCTCAAGTGATGCACTAATATCACTAACTCTTGCTACTTTGTCTTTTGTTGGTGGTTTATCTTCTTTTACATTAAGTCCTGTTTCTCTAACTAATGTTTGTACAATAGATTTACCTGATGCTTTAGGTTCTACAAATATTCTGCTTTTTGGAGTATATCCATTCTTTTGTACCCATTGAGGAATGAATTTAACAAGTTCTGGAAACTCTTTGTATATGTTAATGCAATCAATTATCTGCCATTTGTTATCTTTATAGGTATATGCGAGTAGTGCAGATGGGTCATTCTTTTGATTTGCAGTATATGCAGGGTCAATAACAAAGTTTACTGTAGCATCATCTTTTCTATACCTATCAATCTTAAACCAATCCTTATGAATCATACCACTATCTAGTGGTGTTGGTGTTTGTTGTAGTTGTCCTGCATAGCCATAACTACCTAATGCACTTTTATAATCATCTAATGTACTCTGGCTAAACCTATCTTCCCAAAACAACTGAGTATCTTTATCATAAAACTTCTCTAGTGATTTAGGTTTTATATTACCATCTCCACTTTTAGCAGGAATACAGATATGTTTATACTTTAATCTAGTTTCTTTACCTAATAAGAATCCTGTTAAGTCATCTTCATGTACTCTTTGCATAATTATAATCCTAACTCCAATATCAGGTTGATTGAGCCTAGAATAGAATGTAGTCCTATACCATTCATTAGCGTTCTCTCTTTCTGTTGCTGAATTAGCCATTTGTGGTGAAAGAGGGTCATCTACAATAAGAAAGTCTGCTCCTTGCCCTGTAACAGTACCACCAACTGATGTTGCTCTTCTCATTCCAACAAAATTGTTCTCGTATCTCTCTTTTAAGTTTTGGTCTTTTTTAATGTGGAATACATCACCCCATCTTCTCTTAAACCAATCACTAAATATTATATCTCTTGATTTAGTTGCAAGTTCAATAGATAGTGCAGCAGAGTAAGAAGAAGTAATGAATCTTAGTTTAGGAGATTTTATCCAAGCCCATACTGGAAACATAACAGTAACTATTAATGACTTCGTACTTCTAAATGGCACATTAATAATTATATCTTTAGTTTTTGGCTTTTGTGCTATTATTCTCTCACATTCTTCTTGCAATGTATCGCAAATGTATTTATGATGCCAATTAGTAGATAATGGTACGGCTGGTTCTACTACTATCCAAGCAGCCTTAAAGAACTCATAGAAACTCATCTCAGATAGTTTCTTTTTAAGTGCGAACTTTAATAATTTTTTATTAGTCATCTATTTCAGTATAATCAATATCTTCTGCATCTTCAAGTCCTCTAATTTGATTTTTAATATCATCAAGTGTTGCACCTTCAGTTAAATTAATCTCAATCTTAGTATCAGTATCTTTCTTAATCTCTGTAGATGATAATTTAGGCATAGCATAGTTCATTAGTTTTGCTATTGCATCTATATATGCTCTAGGGTCTTCATCAAATAATATATCTAATGCCATCTTAATCTTTACAGGCTGTCCCTCTAAAGCATAAGCAAGTGATTTACGAGTCATCTTAGCAACTTGTCTTGCCTCATTATTTTTAGGTATTAATGCCTTTGGAGTTTTATTATAGTTCTCATCTATCTTACCAAGTTGAGGTCTTTTCTTCCTTGCCTCACTACCTAACTTCTTATTATCTTCTTTCATTATTATATGTTAAAGTCGCAAGATACAAAAATTATTTAAACTGCTTTCCTAATTATTATATAAAATTGAACTTCTATTATTTAACATTATTGTAAATTGTAAGAAAACTATGCAAAACTATAATTTTAAATACCTATCTTCGTGCCTCTTATAAGAGTATATGTTATTATCTATAACACTTATAATCGCCACATCCTATAGTAAACATTATTGCTCATATCGCAAAGTATGTTACAACTCCTAAAATAAATGTTTCTTGTTAAACATAGTATTTATAAAATTGAACTTGTATTCTGTGTGTGTGCGTTTGTGTGTCCAAACAGTATATACTACTCGGTTTACGGAATCCTAAAACAAACCTTTCATTATACCAATTTCAACCAATTGTTAACATCTTTTTAGTAAAATACTCTAGGAATTGAGCCAAATAAGTATAATAATCGGCTTAAAGTTCTAATATCTTAGTAATTAGTGCTTTATGTTGATAAAATGTGTCTTTTTTTGGTGCAAAGTTGTATGAAAAAGAAAAATTTGCCAACATATCATAACAAATAACATCTAATTTAATCACCATTAAACAAAAAATAACTAAGTATTTAATAAAAAAACCACTATTTAAAGTGGCTTCTGATAGTTGTATTTAATTGCTTTATTTATATCGTAAAATTAACTTATCCATATATATATTTATAGTATCTTCTTGCGTTCTGATAGTTATTTTATCTATCTCAATACTATGCTTTAGTATTTCAATTCTCTCTTCAAGCACTTTTATATGTTCTTTTTGTAGTTCGTAAAGTTCTTTTAATTCTTTCATAATTATTTTATAGTTAGTTTATACTATTATATTATTACCGTCTTTATCAGTACAAAAATAAGACTCTTTAATAATTTTATATTTGTTTTTATCAATTGTTAAGGTTAAAAGAGTATTGAAGTTTAACATCCTGAAGGCTTTTATTTGCATATCGTATACAGGTAACAAATTATAATTACTTGCTTTATATGGTGCTTCTCTTCCTGTTTTACTCTTGTATCTTTTGCCTGTTCTGGCTGTTAGTGTTCTGATAGTGTTATCTTTTTTTATAAAGGTGCTGCTGAAAATTTTGCCGTTAGTTTCTTTTATTAATTCTTTTGCTTTGTCTGTTGTAATGTTCATCTGTTTAAGTGTTTTATTTAGCAATTCGTTAAAAGTGCTATGATTAGTAAAAAAGTTAGTTGAGTATTGCTCCAGTTAGTAAGGGGTAGTTGTCCTTTGCTCATATTATTAGTTTTAAGCGTTTATATTTATTTTGTGTTAGTGGTATACTAAGCCAACCTTTTTATGGTCTGTAATTGCTAGTAAATCATTATCAGATGCGTTTATATATCCTGCAGCAGCCAATAGTTCCTTACTTTTAAATATTCGTGCGTGTCTATCTTTAGCCGTATTTATTAAATTATCAGTTTTCGAACCTTCAGAAAATATAATTTTTAAATTGCTGGGAATATTTATACAACCTTTAAAAAATTGGATGCTTTTAGTGTATGCATAAAAAATTACTTCTTTGTTAGTGTTTGCAATACTTATCCATTTTAGTAAATAATTGATACTATAAAAATCTCCTGAGTCATGTATGCGAATATGTGTTGGGCGTTCTAGTATTATTGTTGCGTTCATCTTAGGAATAAAATCAGCCGTTTTACTTAGTTCATAACGGTTGTTAAGTCCTTTTATAACTGAGGGGTAACGATAATTACCTTTTTGTGCGTAACAATATTTAACGCAATCTTTTGCAAAGGGGCAAACTGTTTTACCTGTTATTGTTTTATAAGCAGGTAAAGAAAAATTTAATACTCTCATATTGTTTTCTATGCTAGTCTTTTTTAGTTTTGCATTTTGTGTCAATAAATTCATTTTTTATAGTTTTAAATTAATAGTTTTTTAGTTATGTTCGCCACAACTTTTGCAAATCCTGATATCCTGGTTCAACTCATCACCACAGCAAGAATAAAAACAATCTTCGCAAATTTCGGTATCTTCTACAAAATATGTTTTATTCTCTTCTATATTGCAAACCTCACAAAATCTTTGCTCTTGTTGTTGGTTGATTGGGTTGTTTGGGTCGTTTTGTGTGTGTTTATCCATTTTTTAAAGTGTTTTTAATTTTTAAAAGTCTTTTTAATTCTTTTGTAAATAGTTCTAATTCTTCAGTTCTGCAATAATCTTCAGAGTTTCTTCTTATAATCTCTTTGCAGTTTTCAACTCTTGTTTTTAATTCTCTTGCTTTCATAGTTTTAAAGTGTTTAAGGGGTTAGTAGTAATTTTCAATAATTAGTATAGTACTTAATACAGTAGCAGCAAAGAAACAAACTATTGCAATAGTATCAAGAATTTTATTCCTTTTAATTCTCTTTTGCTTTGTTAAATTTGTAATGCTGTAATTTTGAGCCTTATTTTTTTTAAAAAAGTTTGTTAATTCTT
>ENA-OREN01001151-OREN01001151.1-marine-metagenome-genome-assembly--contig:-NODE-1151-length-32652-cov-3.394904_pt1 | contig 32652 bp, 26 predicted proteins | sample MGYA00248624_ERZ508555 | MGnify/ENA primary metagenome ERZ508555 (study PRJEB26222, sample SAMN06267773) | marine metagenome | isolation source: Saanich Inlet, British Columbia, Canada | place...
CGCTCAAGATTGAAATTGACTCCGGTTAGCAAAGATTAGGATATTTTGAAGATTGGAAATTCTATTTTCAGGGTACTTACAAGATATGTTAATGGGGTTTGGGTGTTTGACGACTCGAAGTTCGGAGTGCAAGATCAACCTTTTGTTTTCGGTTCAGATTTGATTTTAGATAAAATGGTTGCTGGGGTTAATGGTGTTCGAGATCGGGTGAATGTTTTGTTTTCCTCTATACCATTTCCAGGCTCTGAACATTGTTTGGAGTTTATTCGGGAGGAAACTGAGGGGTTTGTTTATCGATGGGCTGACCATAATTTGCAGGGATGGATGAGTCCGTCTCTCCGGAATTATTTTCCTGAACCAACGCCAAAAATATATCTTCAACTTTTGCCGGTTTAGTATTTGGCTTTAGCCGGGCTAGAGTCAGATGGCCTTGAGCTTTGGTAGATCCTGTGAATCGACGAGGCCGGTCGGTTCCCGTTTGACGTTGATGATGATGAGATCGTCGATATTACGCTCGTTGAAGATGTGAATGGCGTCGGCGGCGAGGGCGTCTTCGCGTATACAGATCGCTTTGCGAGTCATAACTTTGGCCAATGGCTGGTCGAGCACTCCATCGCCTTGGGCCAAGTGGCGGCGGAGATCGCCATCGGTGAAGACGCCGGTCAGTTTGCCGGATTTGTTTACCACGCTGACGCTGCCGGACTTAGCCTTACCCATCACGAGCAGCGCGTCGCGGACGGAGGTGCTCTGCATCGCTACTGGGTTACGGGAACCGCTGCGCATGATGTCGGCCACCTTGAGCAGCAACGCCCGACCGATGGCACCGCTCGGGTGACGCTTGGCAAATTCCGATTTCTTGAAGCCGCGCGCATCGAGCACGGCCATGGCGAGCGCGTCGCCCATGACGAGCGAGGCGGTGGTGCTGGCGGTGGGCGCCATGTTGAACGGGCAGGCTTCCTTGGGCACCTTGACGTTGAGCACGACTTCCGCGTGTTGGCCAAGTGTGGAACGCGGCGCGCTGGTCACGGCAACGATCTGTACGGCGAATCGCCGGATGGCCGGTAGAAGGTTGATCAGTTCGTCGGTCTCGCCGGAGTAGCTCAGGGCAAGCAGGATGTCGCCGTCGTTGAGGATGCCGAGGTCGCCGTGCATGGCGTCGACGGTATCAAGCAGCACGGCAGGCGAGCCGGTGCTGGTGAAGGTCGCGGCGATCTTGCGGCCAATATTGCCGGATTTGCCGACGCCGAGGACGACGATCTTTCGTCGCTTGGCCAAGGCGGAGACGATCAGTTCCACAGCATGGTCGAATGACTTGGTCAGGTGCGAGCGCACTGCCTTCACGGCCGCCAGCTCGATGTCGAACACTTCGCGGGCTCGCTTGAGGTGGGGCATAGCCGGTTAATCCCCGTTGGGGTAGGAGCCGAGGATTTTCACGAAGCGGCTGATCCGTTCAAGTTCCTCGATGGCGTTGGCGACTTTTTTGTCATCGAAGTGGCCGTCGCAGTCGACGAAAAATAGGTATTCCCACGCCTTGCGCTTGCTGGGGCGCGATTCGATTTTGGTCATGTTGAGGCGGTATTTTCGGAACGGCCCCATGACTTCGTGCAGTGCACCGACTTTGTCTTCGATGCCAATGACCAGGCTGGTGCGGTCGTTTTTTGTGGAGGGACTGCACTTGCGGCCCAGCACAAAAAATCGGGTGGCATTCGCGGCGTTGTCCTGGATGTTTTGGTCGATGATCTGGAGGTTGTAGCGTTCGGCGGCCAGCGACCCGGCAATGGCGGCACCGGCCTTGTCCTCGGCGGCCTTTTCGGCGGCGCGGGTGGTGGAGGAAGCCTCGATGACCTCGACCGACGGCAGGTTTTGTTGCATCCAGACACGGCACTGCGCCAGCGCCTGCGGATGGGAGTAGAGTCGGCGAACCTTCGTGCGGCGGTTGCCGCGGACGAGGCAGTGCTGAATGGGCATGACGATCTGTGCCACGATCTTGAGCGGGCTGTCTACGAACAGGTCCAGTGTGTGGGTGACGACGCCTTCGGTGGAGTTCTCGATCGGCACCACGCCGTAGTCGGCACGGTCCTTCTGCACCTCGTCGAAGACGTCCTTGATGGTTTTCTGCGGCGTGTAGAGCAGGCTTGATCCAAATCTGCGAATAGCGGCCTGGTGGGTGTACGTTGCTTCGGGGCCTAGATAGGCAACCGTGAGCGACTTCTCGAGCGAGAGCGAGCACGACATGATCTCGCGGTAGATGGCCCGCATTGACTCCTCGGGGATTGGCCCGTCGTTGAGCTTGGCCAAGCGCTGGAAAATCAGACGCTCGCGGTGCGGCGCATAAATCTCCTCGCCGGCCTTGAGCTTGATTGCGCCGATGGCCAGCGCGTGCCCAGTGCGCTCGTTGAGCAGACGCACCAGTTTTTTGTCGACGGCGTCGATGGCTTTGCGGTGTTCCTCGAGACTCATAACCGGTTATTTTTCGTCATCGTCATCGTCGGCTTCATCGTCCGGGTCATCGTCCGGGTCATCGTCCGGGTCATCGTCCGGGTCATCGTCGGCCTCATTGGCCTCGTTGTCGAGGGGGAGTTCTTCCTGTGAATCGGCGGCGGGCGTGGTGGCGAGCTCGACGTGAATGCGCCGCAACTCGTCGGCGGCGGGGAGTTCGTCCAGCCCCTTCAGCCCGAAGTGCTCGAGGAAAAACTGCGTGGTGCCGTAGAGCCGTGGCCGGCCGGGGGCCTCGGCCTCGCCGCAAACTTCGATGAGTTCGCGCTCGACGAGCGTCTGCACGACGCCATCGACGGCGACGCCACGAATCTGCTCGATTTCCGCGCGGGTAATCGGCTGGCGGTAGGCGATGATGGCGAGAGTCTCCAGCGCGGGATGTGAGAGCTTGGGCGGACGCGGCTTGGCCCCGACGAGCACCTGCAGCCAAGGGGCGAAGTCCGGCTTGGTGACGAACTGCCAGTTGCCGCCGACGCAGGCCAAGCGGTAGCTGCGGTCGGCTGCGTCGTGCTCGACGGCGAGCTCCTCGAGCGCCTTCTCGACAGCGCGCGCGGTGGCCTTGGCGAACTCCCCGGTTTGTGGCTCGTCGGGGAGTTTATCCGGCGTCTCGCGGAGCAGTGTACGCAGTTCACCGATGCTCATCGGCTTTTGGGCCGAGAAGACGATCGCCTCCAGTATTTGTTTCAGTTCCACTGTGGTCAGGTTGTCACTGTTTCCGGATGTTCCGGCTTGATCTGCTGCATCTCCACCGGGGCGACAACAATTTCTATCTCACCGAACGAGTCGTCTTGCGTGGCCATCAACTGCCTGAGCCGAACCAGCTCGAGCAGCGCGAGGAACGTAGCCACCACCTCGCCCCGGGTGCGCACCCCGTCGAACAACCCGCTGAACTTCAGCCGGCCCTCTTGGCCAAGCCGCTCGCGGATGGTCACGATTTTCTCGCTGACACTCCAGGGATCCTCGACGATTTCGCCCTTGGCGCCCTCGCGCTCGGCGACCCGCCGGAGCAGCTCGTTCACTGCGCCGACGAGATCGAAAATACTGGCCTCGAGCCGGTTGCCCATCGGCAGCGGGTCGATCGGGATGCTCCCGGGCCGCCGTGTGTAAACCTTCTCCCGCTCGATTTCCAGCCTTTGCAGGTCGTCTGAGGCGTCCTTGAACCGCTTGAACTCCACCAGCCTGCGGATCAGGTCCCAGCGCGGATCTTCTGCGTCGTCGTCCTCGCCGTCCTCCACCTGCTCGTCTACTGGCAACAGTTCGCGGCTCTTGATGTACATGAGCGTCGAGGCCATGACGATGAACTCGCCGGCCTGCTCAAGGTCGAGCCGCTTCATCATCTCCACGTACTCGATGAACTGCGCGGCCAACCGGGCCATGTTCACCTCGTAAATATCTACCTCCTGTTTTTTCACGAGAAAAAGCAGTAAATCCATGGGGCCTTCGAAGACCTTGAACTGAATCTTGAAATCGGACATTCGCACCGGGGGCAACTGGCCTGCGCCGTCGGCAGACCTTAATTGAGGAACGAGTCCCTTGGCAATGACCGACTCGCTTGGCGGGCTTGCCCCAGCCGATTGGGGCGGCTAATTTGCGCGCATGAGAACTTGGCTGATCCCGATCGCCGCCTTAGCCCTCGCCGCCGCCCCGGCCCCGCTTGGCCAAGCGCAGGAGCTGGAGGCGCCGGACGACGCGCCGCTTGGCCAGGCGGCCGCGGAAAAGAAAGTGTACGTCGTGCCGGTGCGCGAAGACATCATGCCACCGATCCTCTACGTCATCCGCCGAGGCGTGAAAGAGGCAATGGCCGCCGAGGCCGACTGCCTCATCCTCGACATGGAGACCAACGGCGGCCGGGTGGACATCACCGAAGAAATTTTTGACATCGTCGCCAAGTTTTCAGGGTTGACTGTCACTTACGTCAACAAGGACGCCTACTCCGCCGGGGCATTCATCGCCGTGGCCACGCAGAAAATCTACATGGCGCCGCAGAGTGTCATCGGGGCCGCCGCGCCGATCATGATGAGTCCCACCGGCGGCGTGTCCGAAATGCCCTCGACGATGGAGGTGAAAATGAACTCGGCCATCCGCGCCAAGATCCGCACTCAAGCTGAGAAAAACGGCTACGCCATCGATGTGGTTGAGGCGATGGTGGATAAGACCAAAAAACTCGAGCGCGATGGCAAAATTATCTGCGAAGAGGGCGACATTCTCACGCTGACCAACCTTGAGGCCGAGGCGAAGTACGGCGAGGCCAAGACGCAACTGCTCTCCTCCGGCACGGTCGAGAGCATCGACGCGCTCATCATCGAGCTGGGTTACGCCGGGGCGCAGCGGGTCGATGTTGCGCCGCTCGGCGTGGAGGAACTGGGCACATGGATCAACGCCATCAGCCCGATCCTGCTGCTCATCGGCATCATCGGCCTATACATCGAGTTCAAGACCGCCGGCTTCGGCGTGTTTGGCGCTGTCGGCATCGCGGCGCTGGTGCTGTACTTCTTCGGCGGCTACGTCTCCGGGATGGCCGGCATCGAGTGGGTCGGTATCTTCGTGGTGGGGGTGGCGCTGGTTGCTGTGGAGCTGTTTCTCCTGCCGGGCACAATTTTTATCGGCCTAATCGGCGTGGTTTGCATGTTCCTTGCGCTGGTGATGGGCATGACCGATCTGTACCCCAACATGCCGTGGTTCCCGGCTGGCGAGGGCGAGGGCGGCGGTGGCGTTGTGCCGCAAGTCGAGGGCGTCGACTTCGTGATGCCGGACTTTTCGCGGCCGATCAACGACCTGTTGATTGCCTTCGGCCTCTCGGTGCCTATCATCTGGGCGCTGTCCAAGTATCTTCCGCACACAGCCCTTTTCGCCGTGTTTACCTCCAACGCCGCCAGCGGGGTCGAGTCGGTCGCCGCCGTCGCCGCCGAGATCGAGTCGCGCCTTGGTCAAGCCGGCACAAGCACCATGCCGCTGAACCCCGGCGGCAAGGCGATGTTCGGCGACGCCCTGTGTAACGTCGTCACCCAGGGCGAAATGATCGCCGCCGACACGCCGGTAAAAGTCATAGGCCACCGAGGAAGCGATCTCCTCGTCATCGAGGCCTGAGCGCCGGATGGGCGGGGCCAACACCATCTACTTCGCCTACGGGTCGAACATGTGCCCGGAGCAAATGGCCAGGCGCTGTCCCGGCGGCCAAGCCCTTGGCCAAGCGGAACTGCGCGACTGGCGTTTCCTCATCAACACCCGCACGTACGCCACGATCGAGGCCCGGCCCGGCGCTGCCACTCACGGCGTGCTCTGGTCGCTGACGCCGGAGCACATCACCGAACTCGACCACTACGAGGCTGTCGCTGAGGGCATGTACTTCAAAAAAAATATCATCGTCCAGCGGGCTGACAGGCCGGTGGAGGCGCTGGTGTACATCGACCCCGTTTGCGAGCTTGGCCAACCGAAGCCGGACTACATCCGGACGATCCTCGACGGCGCGGCCCACTTCGCCCTGCCACCGGAGTACATCGCCGGTTTGGCCCGGGACTGGGATGTGACGAACGCTACTTCCGGGCAGCAGGAGTGATGGAGAGTTTCACACGTTTGCCCTTGCGCAACACTTCGATGCCCACGGGCTTTCCAATTTTCACTGCGTCTAGCGCGTAGGTGTAATCGTAAATGTTGGTGATATCCTTGCCGGCGAAATGGACAATGACGTCGCCCCCCTTTAGCCCTGCCTTATCGGCCGGGCCGCCGCCGCGCACGCCGGTGAGCAAAACCCCTTTCACGTCCTCCGAGGCGTAGTCGGGGATGGTCCCGAGGTACACGCGGATAGCATCGCGACTGCCGCCCTGGTCGGATTTCTCGACTTTCAAATAGTCCGGACGGTCACCGGCCTCGGCGAGATCGCGCACTATGTTCGCGGCGAACTTTGTGATGCGCTCGAGCCCTTCAAAATTCAGCGTGTCGGTGTCGTCGCCTGGCCGATGGTACTCCTTGTGGCTGCCGGTGAACCAGGCGAGCACTGGGATGCCTTTCGGATAAAACGAGGTTGTGTCAGTTGGTAGATAGGGATCCTGTTGCAGCGAGAGATCAAACCCGGCAAGGACATTCCGGCGCTCGATCAGTTTCTTCCAGGAACTCGACGAGCCGACGCCTTGCAGCGTGAGCTTGTTGTCTCGGAGCCGGCCGACCATGTCGAAGTTCAGGTAGGCAACGACGTTGCTCAGATTCACCGTCGGTTTGGCGGCGTAACGTGCCGAGCCAATCAGACCAAGCTCTTCGCCGGACCAAAAGCTGAAGATCACGCCGCGCTGAAACTCCTTCGGCCTGTCCTCCCTTCGCTTGGCTAGGCTAGACGCCATCTCGAGCAAAGTCGCTACGCCGGAAGCGTTATCGTCCGCGCCGTTGTGAACCATGCCTTCTTCGGCCTTGACGCCGAAGCCGCCGGTTTCTCCGCGACCAAGGTGATCGTAGTGCGCGCCGAGCATCACGTACTCGGTTGGCTTATTCGCCGTCGCTGGGCCAACCGGAGGCAACACCGCGACGAGGTTGCTGTCCTTTTGCCGGATACGCTTAAGCGAGGTTTTGATGCTCAGCACGATGCCTGGCAGCGACAGCTTATGCACCGCGTGCGGGTTTTCCTTGTCGAGCGACGATTGCAGTTGTTTAAGTGACTTGCCGTAAAACTGCACCAGCGAGTTGCCAACTTCGCCGCTGATGGAGATCACCGGAATGCCCGCACCGGCCATGCTGCTGTCGAAACTCAACTTGGCCAGCGCGCCGGGGTTTGGGGAGTTTGGGCCGGTGACTACAAGCAGTGCTTTGGCGCCATTGTTGCGGGCAATGAGTGCCTTGTAGCGAAGGCCGGCGTAGCGGTTGAGTTTCTGCCGCCGATCGACCGAAATGTCCTCCGGCACGTAGCGAAGAACCATTACGATTTTGTCTTTCACATCGAGGTCACCGTATGAGTTGTAGCCGACACCGAGTTCGCCCGGCTTGGTCAGCCCGTAGCCGGCAAAGACCACTTCGCCCTCGACCACGCCATTGGCCGAAAATGCAAGCGGCCGGAAATCCTTACCTAACTCGAAGGCTTGATCTTCGCCGATGTGGCCTCGGAGGATCATGCGGTTTTCATGTTTTACCAGCTCGACACCGCCGGTGAACTCAAACGTGTGATCGAAGCTATCCTTACCAGAGCCAATTGGTTGCAGTCCGGATTTGGCCAAATGCTGCCGAATGTAGTCGGCTGCCTTGCGGATTCCTTCGCTGCCGGTACGGCGGCCCTCCAGATCGTCTGATGCGAGAAAGGTGACATGTTCTTTCAGGTCATCGATCGAGACGTCGGAGGACAGGGTGGCTTGGGCGGATTCGCGTTCCGGTGCTTGGCCAAGCGCGGCCAGTGAGCCCTGATGATTCCACTTGGCGAGAAAAAGTTGCGACTGCTTCTCCGGCGTGGCGTTTGACGTCCAGCAAAGTTGTGTACCGTCCGGCGAGAAAACCGGTAGGCCATCGAAGCCGGCGCGCTCGGTGATACGGATCGGTTTGTGTTGGCCAAGCGCATCGACGAGGTACAGTTCGAAGTTGGTAAAACCAAGCTTGTTGCTGGCGAAAATAATGTAGTCACCGGACGGATGAAAATATGGTGCCCACGACATTGAATCGAAGCTGGTTATTTTGCGGATGTCTGAACCGTCGAGTTTCATCGTGTGGATTTCCGCCACCGTACCGGACTTGTTGAAGCGTCGCCAAACAATCCTCGAGCCGTCTGGCGAGAAAAACGGGCCTCCGTCGTAACCGGGTGTGCGGGTCAGTCGTGTCTGTCCTGAGCCGTCGGCGTTCATGATGTAAATTTCGCCAAAGTAAGAGAGGTCGATCTCACGGAGTTTTTTCTCCTCGTCGGAGAGTTTGCCGGCATAGGCGCTGCGAGTGGAACTGAAAATAATCCTCGAGCCGTCCGGCGAGAAGCCGGCCTCGGCGTCGTAGCCCAGCGCGGTGGTGAGTTGGCGCAGGTCGGTGCCGTTCGGGTTGGCGGTGAAGATGTCCATCGTCTTGTCGTAGTCCCACGAGTAACGGCGCTGTTTGCCGGAGGCGCGAAAATCGAGTTCGGCCTTCTGCTTGGCCTTGGCTTGTGGGTCGTGATGCGTCGAGCCGAAGAGTACCCGCCCGCCGCTGGGGTGGAAAAATGCGCAGGTGGTCTTGCCGTGTCCAGGCGAGACACGCGCAGAGTCGCCGGTTTCGAAATCGAGCGTGTAAATCTGGTAGAACGGATTGCCAGCCTCCCGTTCGCTTTGAAAGATCAGCTTGGAGCCGTCGGTGCTAAAGTAGCCTTCGCCGCTGCGCCGACCCTCGAATGTGAGCTGCCGGACGCGGGAGAGAAACGCACCTTGACCTTCGGCTGCATGCGCGCCTGGCCAGGCGGCGGCGAACAGTGTGGCGATAAGCAGCGCACTTGGCTTGTTGAAAGAATGGCCTTTCATTTCGCCGCCGGTTTTAGTTTCAACTGACTCAATTTTCAACTAAGAGATTGGCCGTGATCCGCATCGAGACTGTTGAAAACCGAACAGAGCTCCGCGAGTTTGTCCGGTTTCCGCTAAGTATTTATAGTGACGGATCGCCTTGGGTGCCTCCGGTTTGGCGCGATGAAATGATGCGACTCGATAGGGCGCACAGCCCTTTTTTCGAGCAATCGGACGCGGCGTTGTTCCTCGCACGGGACGATGCTGGCGAGCCGGTCGGGCGCATCGCGGCGATACGGTTCAACCGCCACCTCGAGATGTACGGCGACGGCGTCGGCTTCTTCGGCTTCTTCGAGTGTGTTGATGACGAGTCGGTGGCCGGACGCCTGTTCGCGGTGGCGGCGGAGTGGCTGCGCGGACAGGGGCTCCAGCGCATGCGCGGCCCGGCGAGCTTTACCATCAACGAGGAAATCGGGTTGCTGATCGAGAATTTCGACGAGCCTCCGACGCTGCTCACGACGTGGAACCCGCCGTACTATCGGCGGTTGGTTGAGTCGGCCGGCTTGGCCAAGGCGGAGGATCTGTTGGCGCGAGAGGTGGCGTTTGCCGACTTGGACGTGCGCTACCTCGAGCGCCTGGCCAAGGCCGGCGCGCGGAACGGCCAAGTGACCATTCGCCCGGCGAACCTGGCGAAGCTCGAGGCGGAGGTGGAAATCCTCATGAAGATTTACGCGGAGGCGTGGAGCGAGAACTGGGGCGCGGTGCCGATCAGCCATGACGAGTTCCAGAAACTAGCCGGGGATCTCAAGCCGTTCCTGCTGCCGGAGTGCACGCTGATCGCCGAGTACGACGGTGAGCCGGTGGGCATTTGTGTGGCGGTGCCGGACATCAATGTGGCTGTCAAGGCGTGCGGCGGCCGGTTCGGGCCGCTTGGTCTGTTGCGTTTTATGCTGGCGCGCCGCCGCATCGACACCGTGCGCGGATTGGTGGCGGGAGTGCTGAAGGCGCACCGGAACAAAGGCATCGAGTCGGCATTTGGCTCGCAAATTGCCAAATCGCTGATGGGAAGTCGGTACAAGCGGATGGAGTTCTCGTGGATGCTGGAGTCGAACTTTCGAGTGCATCGCGTGCTGGAAAACTCCGGCGCGAAAGTGACCAAGCGCTGGCGTGTTTACGAGCGCGAGCTTTAGCTTGCCTTGTGCTCGACGTCTTTGTCGCAGTGGGGGCAGTGGTACCGGCCGGCGGCCTGCTCGGCGGCATCCAGCTTTAGGCTTTGGCCGCACTCGGCGCAGTCGACGATTTCCGGGATCGGCTCGCGGCGTTCGCCCTCGGGAACCAACTCGGGGTTGATTGAGTGAAGAATACCGATGGCGGCAGCCTTAGGATCGGCGGAACCAGTGATGGGGCGGCCGATCACCAGCCAGTTCGCTCCGGCTTGGATGGCATCGGCCGGTGTCATGGTGCGTTTCTGGTCGTCGGCCTTGCTCGACTCGGGGCGGATGCCGGGCGTGACCAACTGGATGTCGTTGCCCAGCTCGGCGCGGAGCATCTCGATTTCCTGCGGCGAACAAACCAGCCCGCGCAGTCCGGCGCCGGTGGCGAGCTTGGCCAACCGCAACACTTGTTCCTGCACGCTGCCCGTGATGCCCAGTTCGGCGAGGTTGTTGTCGTCCATGCTGGTGAGCACAGTGACGCCGAGCACGAGCGGTGCCTCGGCGCGGAGCATGGCGGCCTGTTCGTGGGCAGCGTTCTCGGCGGCGGTAAGCATCGCAGTGCCACCCGAAGCGTGGACGGTGGTCATCTTCACGCCGAGGTCGGTGGCCGCGATGACGGCCTTGGCCACGGTGTTGGGGATGTCGTGCAGTTTGAGGTCAAGAAACACCTTCGCGCCGGTCGCGCGGAGTTTGCGGACGATGTCCGGCCCGCCGCTAATGAAAAGCTGCTTGCCCACCTTGAACGCGCCGACGAGAGGGGCGAGTTCTTCGGCGAGTTTCAGGGCCTTGTGCGGGCTGGGAAGGTCGAGCGCGACGATGATCGGGTTGTTCACGGCGGCAGTCTAGTGGGGTGCGGTTTGATTGTCAGGTGGTTTCGCCGCTCGACTACGCCTCGTCGGCGAGCATTTGATTGAGATTCCCGACGTGCCATTCGATGCCCGCTATGAACGACTGGAGCAGTCCCTCTAGTTTGCCTTGCCACAAGACACCAAGCTTGAGTGTCGGAAAGCCGGGCAGCGGAATGGCGCGTACGCCCGGCACGCGCCTGGAGGAGGGCGACACTACACCGATGCCGATGCCGAAGCCTTTGGTCGCGAGTTTCTCCACCAGGTCGAACGAGTTGACCTCGAGCGTCGTGTGCCAGTCCACGCCCGCATCGGTCAGGCCGGTGCGGAAGATTTTTGTCACCGGCTCATCCGCCGGCATGCAGATGAGTGGCTCGGTGATTTTTCTCCGCTCTATCAACTCCTCGACCGACTTGATCTTGGACGACCGCCGGGCCACCAGCACCAGCGGAATCTCGAGCAGTGAGCGCGCCTCGATGCCGGGCGGGGGTTCCTTCTCAAGCACCGTCACGGCGACGTCGATCTCGCGGGCGAGCAGGGCTGTCTCCAGCGCTGGCTGATGTCCGGGCCGAAGCGACACTCGCAGGTCAGGTCGGTCCTCACGAACCTTTTCCATGATCGTTGGCATGTGGTCGCTCAGGATAATGTGCGATGCGCCAACGCGGATCCGCTGCGATTCCCCGCCGCGCAGGTCGTCGGACATCTTGTTGAGGTTGCTGAAAAACGGCTCGACGAACTCGTAGAGTTTCCGCCCCGTTTCCGTCAACTCGAACGGCCGGCGGTGGAACAGCGTCGCGTCGATGTGCTCCTCGAGGAGTGTGATCTGCGAGCTGACCGCCGGTTGCTGGATGCCGTAGGGGATCTTGCGCACGGCGTTGCTGATGCCCTCGTGCTTGGCCACGTAGTAAAACAGTTCGAGATGATGAATGTTCATCGGGAGAAGCGTTCGGCTGCGACGTAGCATGCCACCCGGCCGGGCGCGGAGCAACTCCGGCGGCGCCACTGCAGATTCGCATTTGCAACCGGCCAATGGCGGGGTAACTTTCCGCCGTAGTGAATCCGATTTTTTACAGGCGACTTGGCTTCGTGTTGAGCTTGGTTTCGGGCGCAACTTCCGCGCTTGGCCAGGCGGTCGACTTCGAGAGCCAAATCAAGCCGCTGCTCTCCGACCGCTGTTTCGCCTGCCACGGCCCGGACGAAAACGCTCGCAAGGCCGATCTGCAACTTCACACCCGCGAGGGGGCGTTCGCCAAGTTGGACGATGATCTCGTGGCCATCACCCCGGGCAAGCCGCAGGCCAGCGAGTTGTACCGGCGCATCACCGCGACAGATCCCGACGACCTGATGCCGCCGCCGGAGTCGAAGCGGAAGCTGTCAGGCGGGGAGAAGGAGTTAATCCGCCGCTGGATCGAGCAGGGCGCCGAGTGGCGGGAGCATTGGTCGTTCGTGCCGGTCGCCGCTGTCGAAGTGCCGCCGCTTGGCCAAGTGGCTTGGCCTAAGAACGAGATCGACCACTTCACCCTGGCCAAGCTGCGCGAGGCCAACATCGAGCCGTCGCCCTTGGCCAGGCGCGAACAACGGCTCCGCCGACTGTCGTTCGATCTCACCGGCCTGCCGCCGACCCTGGCTGAGCTTGACGATTTTTTGAGCGACGACTCGCCGAGCGCCTACGAGAAAGCCGTCGACCGGTTGCTCGGCAATCCGCGCCTTGGCGAGCGCTTGGCCGTGCATTGGCTCGACCTCGCGCGTTACTCCGACACTTACGGTTATCAAGTCGATCGCAACCGGTTCGTTTGGCCGTGGCGCGACTGGGTGATCCGCGCCTTCAATGATAACCTGCCGTACGATGATTTTTTGACATGGCAACTCGCCGGCGACCTGTTGCCCGGCGCCACCGACGACCAGCGACTAGCCACGACGTTTAACCGGCTGCATCCGCAGAAAGTCGAGGGCGGCAGCGTGCCGGAGGAGTTTCGCGTCGAGTACGTTGCCGACCGCAACCACACCTTCGGCACGGCGATGCTCGGGCTGACGCTAGAGTGCGCCCGCTGCCACGACCACAAGTACGACCCGATTTCGCAGAAGGAGTACTACCAGTTTTTCGCCTTCTTCAACACCATCGACGAGGCCGGGTTGTACTCCTACTTCACGCCGTCGATCCCCACGCCGACGTTGCTGATGACCGACGCGGCAGTGAAACAAAAAATCGCCGGCGAGGAAAAGCAGGCCGCTGCCGAGGCGGCGGAGTTGGCGAAGGTGAGCGCCGATGCCGGGGAGGCGTTTGAGAAATGGCTCGCCGAGCGGCCAGCGAAGGCCACATTGCCCGGGCAGATCGGCCACTTTCCGTTTGAGGAATACAAGGACGGCAAACTGCCGAATCTTGCGAACGAATCGAAGCAGGCATCGAGCAGCCAAAAGAATAAAATCGTTCCCGGCAAAAACGGCAATGGTCTGCGGTTGACCGGCGACGACGGCGTGAACCTTGGCATCGGCAACTTCAAGCGCACGGCGCCGTTCTCGATTGCACTGTGGATAAACACGCCGCATCACAAGGAGCGCACTGTCGTTTTTTCCCGCTCGCGCGCATGGACCGATGCCGGCAGCCGAGGCTACCAAATGCTCCTGCGCGACGGCCATTTGAGCGCGTCGCTGATTCACTTTTGGCCCGGCAACGCCATCAGCGTCCGCACCAAGGCCAAGCTCCCGAAAAATGAGTGGCACCACGTCGCTATCACTTACGACGGCTCGATGAAAGCGGGCGGCTTGGAGATTTACGTCGATGGCAAACTGGTTGAAACCGAAATTCACAAGGACAACCTGTACAAAAACATCACCGGCGGTGGCGGCGATACGATCGTCATCGGGCAGCGGTTTCGCGACGTCGGTTTCGCCGAGGGGCTTGTCGATGACTTCCGCGTTTTTGACCGCGAGTTGACCGGCGGCGAGGTGGCGCAGATTCACGATGGCGGGTCACTGACCGCGATGTTGGCCAAGCCGGCCGATGCGATTGGCCAAGAGGAGCGGGCCACACTGCGCGACTATTTTTTGGCCACCGCGAACGAGCCTCATGCCGCCCAGTTGGCCAAGCTGCGGGCCGCTCGCGAGCGCGTTACAAAGCTGCTCGACGGCCGAGGCGAAATCATGGTGATGGAGGAAATGAGGCTGAAGGCTCGCTCGACGTTCGTGCTGAAACGCGGCGTGTACAGCGCGCCGGGCGAGCGTGTCGGGGCGGCCACGCCGGGGTCGCTGTCGCCGTTCCCTAAGGACGCTCCGCGCAATCGACTTGGCCTCGCGCAGTGGCTGGTCGATTCTAAAAATCCGCTCACAGCCCGCGTGGCGGTGAACCATTTTTGGCAGCTTTGTTTTGGGCAGGGCTTGGTGCGCACGCCGGAGGATTTCGGCACGCAGGGCAAACGGCCGACTCACCCCGGGTTGCTCGACTGGCTGGCCAAGGATTTCACCGGCCACGGCTGGAACGTGAAGCGGCTGCTCAAGCAGATTGTGATGTCCGCCACGTATCAGCAGGCGAGCGAGACGCGCCGGGCGCTCGAGGTGAGTGACCCGGAAAATTTGCTGTTGGCGCGCGCGCCGCGCTACCGTCTTTCCGCCGAGATGATCCGCGACAACGCCCTCGCGGCGAGCGGGCTGTTGAGCCGGCGCATGGGCGGCGCGGGCGCCAAGCCGTATGACTTGACCGAGTCGTTCAAGCCGATGGGCCACGACAAGGGCGAGGGGCTGTATCGCCGTAGCGTTTACACGTTCTGGAAACGCACCGGCCCGGCGCCGGTGATGATGGCGCTCGACGCGGCCAAGCGCGACGTCTGCCGGGCCAAGCGCGAAAACACCGCCACGCCGCTGCAGGCGCTGGTGCTGCTCAACGGCCCGCAGTTCGTCGAGGCGGCGCGGACGCTCGGCGAGCGGATGGTGAGCGAGCACGGCGACAACATTGGCGCCATGGTACGCGACACGTTTCGCACTCTGACCAGCCGTGAGCCGTCCGACCGCGAGACGGCTCTGTTGCGTCGGCTGCACGACGAGCAGTTGGCGGTCTTTGAAAAGGACACCAAGGCCGCGGCCGCGTTTTTGAGCGTGGGCGAAAGCCGCCCGGCCAAAGGCTTGGCCAAGCCGCGGGTCGCCGCCGCGGGCGTCCTGGCCAAGGCATTGATGAACTTTGACGAGTCGATCGTGAAGCGTTAACTTGTTTTTTTACTATGATGAAATCACCGCTTTGCACAGGGTTTGAATCGACCGTAGGGATGAGTCGGCGCGGTTTCCTTAATTCGTTCGGCATGGGGCTGGGCGGCATTGCGCTGGGCAGCCTGCTCCAGCCGGGCGCGCTGCTCGGTGCGCCGACCGGCCGCGGTGTGATGGGCGGACCGCACTTCGCGCCCAAGGCCAAGCGCATCATTTATTTGTTCCAAAGCGGTGGTCCGTCTCAGCTCGACTTGTTCGATCCCAAGCCGACGCTGGTCGAAAAGCATGGCACCGAGTTGCCGGAGGCGATCCGGCGGGGCCAACGGCTCACCGCGATGTCCGGCAACCAGGCGTCGCTGCCGCTGGTTGGGTCGCCGTTCAAGTTTGCGCCGCGCGGCCAGAGCGGCGTCGAGATCAGCGACATGCTGCCGCACATTTCCGGTATCGCCGATGACTTGTGCCTTATCCGCTCGATGCACACCGAGGCGATTAACCACGGCCCGGGCGTGACGCACATGCAAACCGGCTCTCAATTCCCTGGCCGACCCAGCATCGGCGCCTGGCTCAACTATGGGCTCGGCCGTGAAAACGATAACCTACCATCTTTCGTGGTGATGGTCACCAAGGGCAAGGGCGGCCAGCCACTCGTGTCGCGACTTTGGGGCAGCGGTTTTTTGCCATCTGAAAACCAGGGGTTGCGTTTCCGCTCCGGCGCAAGCCCGGTGCTGCATCTGCAAAATCCGGACGGCATCGGGCGCGACAGCCGCCGTTTGATGCTCGACCGCCTAGGCGAACTGCACGAGCTGCAGCTCGAGAGTAACCCCGACGCCGAGATCGAGTCGCGCATCGCCCAGTACGAGATGGCATTTCGCATGCAGACGTCGATCCCGGAGGTGACCGACCTCTCCGGCGAGCCGGAGCACGTGCTGCGCGAGTACGGCGACGACGTGAAAAAGCCGGGCACCTTCGCCGCGAACTGCCTGCAGGCGCGGCGCTTGGCCGAGCGGGGCGTGCGGTTCATCCAGCTTTACCATCCCGGCTGGGATCAGCATGGCGGCCTGCCAGGCGGCCTGCGGACGCAGGCCCGCGAGACCGACCAGCCGTCTGCCGCGCTCGTGCGTGACCTCAAGCAGCGCGGTATGCTCGACGACACGCTTGTGATTTGGGGGGGCGAGTTTGGCCGCACCAACTACTGCCAAGGCACGCTGGGTAAGGATAACTTTGGGCGCGACCACCACGGCCGTTGCTACTCGCTGTGGATGGCTGGCGGCGGCACAAAGGGCGGCACCGTCGTCGGCCAGACCGACGACTATGGCTACAATGTTGTCGAGGATGGGGTCCACGTGCACGACTTTCACGCGACGCTGCTACATTTGCTCGGCATCGATCACGAACGGCTGACGTTCAAGTATCAGGGCCGCTACTTCCGCCTCACCGACGTGCACGGTCATGTCGTCAAAGGCGCGTTGGCTTAAAGCCTAAGCGTCGTTTGGCTAGGCGCGAAACTGATGACGATCCCGAATTACATCTCGATTTTCAGGCTGATGCTGGTGCCGGTGTTTGTGATCTCGCTGCTTGATTTCGCCGACACGGGGGCGGTGCTGAGTTGGTGGATGGCGGTAGGGGCGTTTCTCGTGGCGGCGGTCAGCGACGGGGTGGACGGCTACATCGCGCGGCGTTTCAAGCAGCGCAGCGAACTGGGAGCCTTCCTCGACCCGATGGCGGATAAATTGCTGCTGGTGTCCGGTCTGGTGGTGCTGAGTTTTTCCAGCGACCACCTCCCTCAATTGCCTGTCTGGATGATCGGGGTGGTGTTTGGGCGGGACCTGTTTTTGTTGCTGGGGTTTTTCGTGATCACGCATTGGTGCGGCAAGATGAAGATTCAGCCGCATTTCATCAGCAAGTGCGCAACTGTGCTGCAGATGTTCGTGGTGGCGTGGCGGGTGCTAGGCGGGAGGGATCAGTTTGGCCTCGAGTTCGACTGGCTGTTTTGGTGGTGCCTTGCGACGACGGTGTGCACCGGCTCGACATTCCTTATCTATTTCCCGGCTGGGATAAAGCAGTTACGAGCGGTGCCGGCCAGTTCTCCGAGCAAGGACCAGTCGCGGCGGCTGGTGAGGCTGGATTTCGAGGTTGACCCGTCCACCCGCGCCGGGGAGAGGGCAAAATCCCGCGGCGATGGAGAAGGCGTGTAACCTTCGCCCAGCTTTGGGTGTAGATTTCCCAGTATGATCATGAGGAGAACAGCTTGGTTATTGGGATTGGTTGGCAGCATGAGTTTGGCCGTGGCTGGGCCGGGTCATGGCGGGGCCGACGAGCACTCGGATGGGCACGACACCGGCGGGCTTGAGTTTACGCTGAAGCCGAAGGGGCTTGGCCAAGAGGGGCAGTTCCAGTTCCGCGTCGACGGCCCGGCGGTAAATTATTTCGCCCAATTTCTCGGCGACGGCTTTCACGTGGAAAGTTCCACCGACCTTAGACGGTGGCGCAACGTTGACCTGCTGAAGGCAACCAGCGAGGAGACGGTTTTCGAGGATGGGGGCGACGCCACACGGAGCCGATTTTACCGCGTGCGCTACGAGGGAGGTACGTCCACTTGGGGCGTTATTCGTGATCGCATCCTTGGCCCGAGCTGTGCCGGTTGCCACAGCAAGGGCACGACGTTTGCGAAGCAGTCGAAGCTGCTTCTCACGCCGGATGTCGCCTATGGACAGCTCGTCAATCGCAAGCCGGCCAACACTTACGCGCTTGAGGACGGGCTGGAACTTGTCGGCACCGAGGGGTTGGCAAGCCTCGGCAAAAGTTTTCTGTGGGAGAAAATCAACACCGCCGAGGGGCAACATTTTTACGACGACCACCCTGGCTACGGCTCCCTGATGCCGTTGGGCGCTGACCCGCTGACCGACGGCGAGCTCAAGTTCATCCTGCAATGGATTCTCGAGGGCGCGCCGGAGCACGGCGTCGTGGCCAAGGTCGCCGACTTAGACAACCTCGAGCGCTATGCGCCTCCTCCGTTCACGCCCTTAGATAAACCGGAAAGTGGCATCCAACTGCACGTCGAGCCATTCGAAGTGCCGGCAAATTTCGAACGCGAGTTCTTTATGTACAAGGAGTTGAACAATAACAAACCGGTGTATGTGAATCGTGTCCAGATTGAGATGAGATCGGGCAGCCACCATTTCCTCGCCTACCTGCTGGATTCATCGAGCCCGTTTTTCTCGTTTGCCAAGCAGTTGTTCGTGCCGAACAAACTCCGCGACCTGCACCTGTCCAATGGCGAGGACGATCCGCTGGTGTTGGCGACGATGGCGTTCCACGATTTTTTTGCTGGGACACAGACACCGCGCTTCGACTACGAATTTCCCGATGGCGTGGCGCTCAAGCTTCCGGCCCAGACCGGCCTCGATCTGAACACGCATTATGTCAACCGCACCGGCGATCCGTCCACCGGCGAGGTGTACATGAACCTGCACACCATCGATAAGGCGGCCGTCAAACACGAGGCCAAGATCATCAACATGAACAACACCGATATCGAGCTACCGCCCAACCGGGAAACCACGGTAACCGCCGACTTTCGCGCGCCTGAGACGATGAATATTTTCCAGCTCTTTTCGCATTCGCATGAGAAGACCATCGAGTTTCGCGTCGAGATCGCTGGCGGCAAGCGGGACGGGGAGTTGCTCTACATTTCCTATGACTGGGAGCATCCGCCAGTGATGAAGTTCGACCCGCCGCTCGTGGTGAAGCGAGGCGAGAAAATCCGCCTGAAAACCACATACAATAACTGGACAGACGAGACTATCAACTTCGGCCTGCGCAGCACTGACGAGATGATGATCCTCTTTGGCGCGTATTATTAATGGAGTAGCCGAAGTCACCGATCATAGCCCTTTGAGGTTTCAAAAGTTGCCCTTTTCTTTTCTCAAAAAGCTTTTGTTCGCCTGGAGCTGTCGGTACCTTTTCGCGCGTGAAGCTTCCTTGTTTGTATGCGGCGTTGGCGATGCTTGGCTTGGCCCCGCTTGGCCAGGCGGCGGCGGATGAATTTGACAAGTCGGTGGCGGCGTTGCGCGCCGTCGGTGGCGAGGGGCAGGGCAACACTGCCGCCGGCCAGGCGTTGCAGCGCCTGGCCAAGGGGGGTGCGGACACCCTGCCGGCGTTGCTCGCCGGGATGGACGGGGCGAACCTGTTCGCGGCGAACTATCTTCGCGGTGCCGTTGAGGTGATTGCCGGCAACACGTTGGCCAAGGGCGGGGAACTGCCGCTGGTCGAGCTGGGCGAATTCCTGCTGAATAGGAGTCATGACGCTAAGTCGCGCGCGCTAGCTTTCGAGCTGATCGCGCGCGTTGACGCCGAGGCCGCGGAGCAACTCATCCCCGGTTTCCTGGGCGACCCCAGCGTGGATCTCCGCCGCGAGGCCGTCGCCCGGCTGCTTGGCCAGGCGGACGGCTTGGCCAAGGTCGGCAACAAGCCGGCGGCCGTGTTGCTGTACCGGCAGGCGCTCGATGCTGCCCGCGACCTCGACCAAATCAAGTCCATCTCCGGTGCGTTGCGGGAGCTTGGCCGCAAGGTCAACTTGACGCGGCACTTCGGTTTTCTCGTGGATTGGCAAATGGCCGGCCCTTTTCACAACAAGGATCGCGCCGGGTTTGAGTCGGTGTTCGGGCCGGAAAAAAACGCGGAATTGTCGGCGTCGTACGACGGCATGGACGGCAAGGTGAAGTGGCAGGGTTACTCGACCGATGACGAATACGGGATGGTGGATTTCAACAAGCCTTACGGCGATCTCAAGGAAGTCACTGGCTATGCGCAGACGGAGTTCGTCTCCGGCATTAACCGGCCGGCCGAGTTGCGGCTTGGTTGCAAAAACGCGTGGAAGATTTGGCTCAACGGCGAGTTGGTCTTTGGGCGCGACGAGTACCACAGGGGCATGCGGATCGATCAGTACAAGCTGCCGGTGCAGTTGAAGAAGGGCGGAAACGCGATTCTCATCAAGGCCTGCCAGAATGAGCAAGTGGAGGATTGGACAGTGCAATGGCAGTTCCAGTTGCGGGTGTGCGACGCGACCGGCACGGCGATTCATTCCGCCACGAAGAAGAACCGCGAAGTCGCAGCTCAGTAACCAGATAGTCATGAAAAAAATTCTACTTACTTTCACTTTTGCTGCCTTGGCCAACGGCGCGGCGGCGGGCGACTGGACCGGTTTTCGCGGGCCACTTGGCAACGGCGTCTCGGACGAAGTCGGGCTGCCGGTCGCGCTCAACGCGAAGAAGCACATCTCGTGGCGGATCGACCTGCCGGGCCGGGGGCTCTCGAGTCCGCTCGTCGTGGGCAATCGCGTTTTTGTCACTGCCAGCGCCGGCACGCGGCAGGATCAGTTGCAGATAATTTGCATCAACGCTGCCGATGGCTCGGTGATTTGGCAGCGCCAGTTTTGGGCTATGGGCAGTACGATGTGCCATAATAAAACCAGCATCGCCGCCCCCACGCCGGTGACGGATGGCCGACTGCTGTTCGCGATCTTTTCATCGAATGACCTGTTCTGCCTCGACCTCGACGGGAACCTCCAGTGGCTGCGCGGCATGACGCTGGATTACCCGAATGCCCGCAACAGCCTCGGCATGGCGTCGTCGCTCGTGCTCGCCGGCGGTGTGCTGGTCGCGCAGGTGGAGAACGACAGTGAGTCGTTCACGGCCGGACTCGACAAACAAACCGGGGTGAACCTTTGGAGGGCGGATCGTCCGAAGTCAGCCAACTGGACCACGGCCACAGTGCAAAAAATCGGGTCGGGGGCGGAGATGCTGCTGCTGCAATCCGGCAAGGGCATACACGCCGTGAACCCGAAAAGCGGCGAGCTTGCCTGGCACTACGCCGACGGCGCATCGACGATCCCGTCGAGCGCGCTGGCCGGTGGAGTACTCTACGTGCCGTCGCACGGTTTGACGGCGCTCGAGTTGGCGGATGATGGCAGGTCGTTCAAGCAGAAATGGCGCTCGTCGCGACTGCGCCCGGGCACGGCCAGCCCGCTCGTGCACCGCGACCGGGTTTACAGCCTGAACAACGCCGGCGTGCTGACGTGTGGTGACACCGACAGCGGCAAGCGGCTTTGGCAACTGCGCCTCGACGGGCCGTTCGGCGGCTCGCCCGTGGTGGCTGACAATCATCTGTACGCCTTCAACGAGGAGGGCAAGGCGCAGGTGGTGGATTTGTCCGCGCCGGAGGGGCGCATCGCCGGCGAAATGGATTTGGGTGAGATGATCCAGTGTTCGCCGGCTGTCTCGAACGGCGCGCTTTATGTTCGGAGCAACGGGCGCATCTGGAAGATTGCCCGAAAAACTCAGCTTTGACAGTGAGCGGTGGGGGTGAAACTTTCGAGTCGTTGTCGAGTCTCCGACGCGGTCCCGAACTGGCGCCCAATGACGCTAACGGCCATATGCTGTTTGGCACCGCCCTGGCGGAGGCCGGGCAACCCGGAGAGGCGCTTGGCTATTTGCAGCGTTCGGTGGAACTCGCCCCGTCGTTGGTTCGTGGCCACATCCGGCTGGGCAATCTCCTGCGCGAACTCAGCCGGACCGGCGAGGCGGTCGAGGCTTACGGGCGGGCGCTCGAGTTGCGGCCCGCCGATCCGTTCATCCTATCTAACCTTGGCAACGCATGGCTGGACTTGAGCGAGGCGGGGCGGGCCATCGAATGCTACCGGCAGTCGCTTGAGATACATCCCGACGCGCCGACCACTTTCAGCAATCTCGTCTTTGCGATGCAGTACGACTCGGGGATCAGCCGCGAAGAGATCGCTGCCGCGCACCGGGAATGGGGTGGGCGTTTTGGCCAAGCGCTTGGCCAAGTGGACGCGCCGCCATGCGATGGGCGGCGGCCGTTGCGCGTTGGTTTTTTATCGGCCGATTTCCGGTATCACCCGGTCGGCCGCATGGCCTCGGCGCTGTGGCAAAACCTGGACCGGGCCAGCGTGACGCCGATCGTTTACGACAACTCCGCCAGCGACTCGTCGGCCAAGCGCCAGTACCACGAGTTGGTTGCGGAATGGCACGACATCGCCGCGTTGCCGGATGACGCCGTGGCGGAACGGATTCGCGTCGACCAACTCGATGTCCTCATCGATTTGTCCGGGCACACTTCCGGGAACCGGCTTGCGGTGCTGGCCCAAAAGCCGGCGCCGGTTCAGGTCACCCTGTTCGCGTACCCGAACACAACAGGACTGTCGTCGGTGGATTGGCGGATCACCGACTCGCTGGCCGATCCCCCCGGTGCCGAGTCGCTTTATGTCGAGCAACTGTTGCGGCTGCCGTCGGTGGCGTGGGTGTACGGCGCGCCGAAGAACAGCCCCGAGCCGGGCGCCATGCCGTGCCTCGCCGGCGAGCCGTTCACGTTTGGCTGTCTGAACAACCCGGCCAAGATCAGCGCGTCGGCGGTGGAAACCTGGAGCGAAATCCTGCGGGTTTGTCCCGGGTCGAGGCTGTTGTTGCTGGCGCGCGACGACCCGGCGCACGAGGGGTTGCTGTTAGTCAAGTTCGAGCGGCACGGCATCGGCGCCGGGCAGCTTGTGTTTGCCGTGAAAGGGCCGGAGCGCTGTTACCTCGAACTGCACAATCGCATCGACTTGATGCTGGATCCGTTCCCGTACAACGGCGGCGTGTCGACGGGGGATTGTCTTTGGATGGGCACGCCGATTTTGGCGCTGGAGGGCGACAGCTACGTGTCGCGGCAGGGGGTGAGCCTGCTGACGAGTGTGGGGTTGCCGGAGTTGATCGCTGCCGATCGCGAGGCATTAGTGGCCAAGGCGGCGGACTGGTTTGAGTCGCCGGCCCGCTTGGCCAAGCTGGCTGATGGCTTGCGGGGGAGGCTGCAGCGATCGCCGCTGATGGATCACGCCGCGTACGCCCGGGAATTTACGGAGGCGCTCGAGGGGCTTATTACGGCTTGACGGTGACCCAGTCGATGTCATTCCGCTCCGCGTATTCGGAGAGTACGCGCTCGTTCTCAATTAGGATGGCCCGGACGATTGACGATTCGTCGGCGTGGCCAATGTGCGGCAAATGATTCGGGATAAGGCCAAGCTGCCTGTGGGCATAAACGAGCGCGTAGGCTGCCTCGGCCACGGCCACCAGCGGCAGGGCGTCGTCGGCTTCCTCGACATAATCCTCGACCACGTCCGCCAAAAACTCGAGTTGCTCGGCGAGATGTGGGAACTTGGGCGCATCGATCTCGGCAAACTCCAGCTTGAGGGCGGGAAGTTTTTTGTGGATTCCCTCGAGAATTTTCGGTGTGATCTGCTCCGCGCCGTGATGGAGGAATTCCGCTATCTCTGACATGCCCCGAGGGTGCGTTTGACCTGGGCAAAACTCAAGTTTGGATTGACGAATGGACACGAAAACAAAACTGGATGAACCGCGCCCGACTCGCGGGCGATGGTGTTGCCGCTGCGTGCGCTTGGCCAAGTGGCTGGGCGTTGGCGTGCTGTTGTTGTTGGCGCTGCGGGAGGTTTTTTTCTCCGGGCCGTACCTGCCGCTGGCCAAGCCGCATGACAGGCTGATACTCGACATGCACTGCCATGTGGCCGGCATCGGCGCGTGCGGCAGCGGCTGCTTTGTTTCCAAGGAACTGCGGAATAATTTCCGGTTTAAAATCTACCTTAAAGCGTTCGGGGTGACCGTGGCCGAGGCGGAGGAGCAGGGGGATCAGTTGCTGATGGAGCGCTTGGCCTAGGGGATCGGGGAGAGCCAGCGGGTGGGCGCGGCGATCGTCCTCGCGATGGACGGCGCGGTGGATGCCAACGGGCAACTCGACCGCTCGCGGACGGAGTTTTACATCCCGAACGAGTTTGTCGCCACCGAGACAGCCAAGCACTCGAACCTGTATTTTGGGGCGAGCGTCAATCCCCACCGGCCCGACGCGATCGAGCGATTGCAGTGGGCGAAGGACAACGGGGCGCTGCTGGTCAAGTGGCTGCCGTCGATCCAGTTCATCAATCCTGCTGACCCGGCACACGAGCCGTTTTACAAAAAAATGGTGGTGCTGGATTTGCCGCTGCTGACGCACGCGGGGCAGGAGCGCTCGTTCACCCACGCGCGGGATGACCTGGCCGACCCGGTGCGGCTGAAGCTACCGCTGTCGCTCGGGGTGAAGGTGATCGTCGCTCACGCGGCGTCCACTGGCGAAAACGAGGGGGAGGAAGACATCGACCGGCTCATCGGGATGCTCGGTGATTATCCGAATCTTTACACGGACATCTCAAGCATGACGCAGGTCAATAAATTGGGATACTTACGGCAGACCATCACCGAGAAACGGCTCGAGGGACGGCTGCTTTACGGTTCGGATTTCCCGCTCATCAATACCGCAGTGGTGACGCCGTGGGCGTTCTCGTTGAACCTGACGCTCAAGCAGATGCAATCGATCGGCGCGATCGAGAACCCGTGGGATCGTGATGTTGCGCTGAAAGAGGTGCTGGGCGTGCCGGCGGATGTCATGGCCCGCTCGGCGAATTTTTTCGGGGTGCCGCTTGGCCAAGCGGCGGCGGATTAGCGGCCAAGCTGGCCCTCGAGGTACCGGACGGCCTGACGCACGTCGGTTTGCTGTTCCATTCGGTCGCGCACAAGGCGGCAGGCGTGCAGCACGGTGCCGTGGTCGCGTCCTCCGAAGGCCTCGCCGATTGAGTTGAGGGATTTGCGGGTCATCTCGCGGGCCAGATACATGGCGATTTGGCGCGGGAAGGCGATGTTCTCCGGCCGGCGCCGGCTGGTCATGTCGGCAAAGCGGATGTCGTAATGCTCGGCAACACGTTTCTGGATGTTCTCGATGGAAATGACCGTGCGCCCCTCCTCGTGCAACACGTCCTTGAGCAGACTCTCGACGGCGTTGGGAGTCACCGGCTTGCCGGTGAGGGATTGGTAGGAGGACACGCGAACCAGCGCGCCCTCAAGGCGGCGGATGTTGGTGCGGATGCGCTTGGCCAGGAAACTCACCACTTCATCGGGCAAATCAACACTGAGAGTGACAGCCTTGTTTCGCAGGATGGCAAGGCGCGTCTCAAAATCGGGCGGCTGCATGTCGGTGACCAAGCCCCACTCGAACCGGGAAACCAGACGTTGCTCGAGATTCTTGATTTCGTTGGCCGGCCGGTCGCAGGTCATCACGATCTGCTTGTGAGCCTCGTGCAGGGCGTTAAACGTGTGGAAGAATTCCTCCTGAATGCGTTCCTTGCCGGAGAGAAACTGGATGTCATCAATCAGGAGGACATCGGTGTTGCGGTAGGTGCGTCGGAACTTGGCCAGGTCGTTGTTCTGAATCGCCTCGATGTACTTGTTGGTAAATTTCTCCGACGAAAGGTAGGAGACGTTCAACTTCGGGTTTTCCGTCAGGACATTGTGGCCGATGGCGTGCAGCAAATGTGTTTTACCCAGCCCCACTCCGCCATAAAGAAACAGGGGATTGTACGAGCGCCCCGGCGCTTGGGCCACGGCCAGGGATGCGGCGTGCGCAAAGTTGTTGTTGTCGCCGACGACGAAGGAGGAAAAAGTGTTTTTCGGATTGAACAGCTTTGCCGAAGACGGGCGAGATTGGGCAGATGCCGCCGGCTTGGCTTTGGTGGCTGCGGGGGAGTCCTGAGTTTGGGTTGTAGCACCTTTCTTGGCGCTCTCGTTCACCTCAAACTGAACGTTCAGTTTCTTTCCAGTGATGTGGGCCAACACGTCCTGAAGCAGATCCAGATAATTGTCCTTGAGCCATACGGCGCAAAACTCGTTGGGAACAATCAAGAGGGCTGTTTCCTCATCAATGGAGCCGGGTTGGATTGGGTCAAACCAAAGATTGAAGAGATCCGGGTTGACCATGGTGCGCAAGGTTTCACTCGCTTGCGTCCATGTTTTTTCAAAAGTGTTCGTCATCGGGGGGGTGATAGCAGGGTTATTCAGTTTTTATTCACTCTCTACCATCGTGCCCTCGGAACAAAGCCAACCCGGTTGGCATTGATTGCTGAACGCGGGTTGAAAATCGTCTCGGAGAACGCTCCGGATTGACTTCGAAAAACACTATATTATAAATCATAAACTTATGGTTTCCAGTTGGTTGGGTTACACCAACTGGTGGGTTGCTTTTTTCGGTTGGGTTGCATTTTGTGGGGCGGTTGAACCACTCAATGCGCGGGGCAAAGTATTACCAATGCTGTATTTTATCCAGCGTAAGCTATTAACTTTTATCCACACTTTATTCACAGTTTTCTTCCCGCTTGTACCACTAACAGCTACTGCTTGCGATTTATTGGGTCATCGCGCTCAATCCTCGGTCTCAGTTGGTCACCTTGACCGGTAAAAAACAAAAACGGAGGCGAGTTGGCGCGGGAGCACCCTTAAACCGCATCGATTCCTGTTTCACCGGTTCGAATTCGGGTTACGCCCTCGACGGAACTGACGAAGACTTTGCCATCCCCAATCTTGTCCGTCTTGGCGCTTTTTACAATGGAATCTATCGCGTCCTGTACGCGATCGTCTTCCAGTACAATCTCAATCTTTATCTTGGGGAGAAAATCAACCGTGTACTCGCTTCCACGATAAATCTCGGTGTGGCCCTTTTGTCGGCCAAATCCTTTCACCTCCGTCACTGTCATTCCCTCAATGCCTACGGCGGCAAGCGCCTCCTTGACATCCTCAAGCTTGAAGGGTTTGATGATTGCGTCGATTTTTTTCATGGGTTGCTTCGCTTGCAGTTCTTGGTAGCAGGCAGGCCACCGTAGACATCGCTCGGTTTTCTGACAACCGCAATTTTTAAATTATTAATAAAAGTTTTCCCTGTTCCTGTCGAAACAGACTTGACACGGAAACAAAATCGGACTCCTAAGGCATCATCATGCATCGCATGTTCAGTCGCCAAACAGCTTGTTAAATGTGCCCTTGGCTTCCTCGATCCGCTTGTTCGCGCCGATGCTTCCTGACCAGTCGCGTTGCGCGAAGTCGAAGTACTCACAGAAGTTCGACCGGTTTTTTTCCGTCACCGGCTCGGCGCGCCGCTCGCGGCATTGGTACGCCACACCGCGGTCGTGGAAAACGCAATTGAGGCAGGCGCGCAAATCCTCGTTGCAGCCGGGGCAGACATCACTGCGGCCGGGCTGGCCGTCGATTGTCCATTCCGTACCGCAGCTGTGGCAATGCCGGTTCATCGTCGTTACCCGCCGATCGCCTGGCCAAGCGCCGGGTTCGGCCTCGCGCTGGCTTCGCTCGCTTGGCCAAGTGCTTTGCGGATTTGTTCAGCCGTGTTGGCACCGGTGAGGCCGTGCTTTTCACGGAGGTAACCCACCGACGAGGCGTGCTCGATGAACTGGTCTGGCCAGCCGATGCGCACCACCGGCGTGGTTATGCCGCAGTCGCCCAAATGATCGCGCACGATGCTGCCGTAGCCGCCCTTGATCACGTGATCCTCGATGGTGACGATCACGTCCGCCGCCTGTGCGAAAAACTCGGTGGTGCCGCCGTCGATCGGCTTTGTAAAACGCGGATTGATGATCGCGGCGTCGATGTTTTCCGCGCCGAGTTCCTCGATGGCCTTGTCGGCGATGCCACGCATCGGGCCAAGCGGGAAGAACGCCACTTTCGGTTTGCCGCTGTTGGCGAAATTTTGCCGCACCTCGGCCTTGCCGATCTCGATCAGCGCCGGTTGTTCCTTCACCGCGTCGCCCTCGCCGCTGCCACGCGGGTAGCGGATGAAGGCCGGTTGGTTTTGATGCGTGGCGGTGAACATCATGTCCGCCAACTCGTCCTCGTCGCCGGGCGCCATCGCGATGATGCCGGGTACGCAGCTCAGGTACGCGATGTCGAACAACCCGTGATGCGTCGGCCCGTCGTTGGCTGAGAGTCCGGCGCGGTCCATGCAGAACGTCACCGGCAGGTTTTGCAGCGCGACGTCGTGGATGATCATGTCGTAAGCGCGCTGCAGGAAGGTCGAGTAAATGGCGCACACCGGTCGGTATCCCATCGTGGCCATGCCGGCGGCAAACAGCACGGCATGCTCCTCGGCGATGCCGACGTCGAAGTAGCGATCCGGCATGGCTTTCTCCAGCGCCGAGAGGCCGGTGCCGCTGGGCATCGCGGCGGTGATGCCGACGACCGAGGTGTCTTTTTGGCAAAGTTTTACCATGGTCTGCCCAAACACATCCTGATATTTTGGCGGTGTGTCGGGCTTGGAGGGGAGGCTTTCACCGGTGGCCGGATTGTATCCACCGGTGCCGTGAAATTTCTCCGGATGATCGAGGGCAGCGTTGAAGCCCTTGCCCTTCTTGGTGATCACGTGGATGACGATCGGCTGGTCGCACGTCTTGGCGAACTCGAGCGTTTCAATCAGCAGTGGCAGGTCGTGCCCGTCGATCGGGCCAAGGTAGCGCATACCAAATTCCTCGAACACAAGGCTGCTGCCGAAGCCGCCGCGGCCATCGCTGTCCAGCGTCTCCTCATTGTGCTGCAGCGCCGCCTGCGTGACGGTGCCTTTGAGGGCTTCCTGTCCCTTGAGGCCCAGACGCAGCGCCAGTTTTCCCGAGGGCACCTTGGCGATGAATTTTTGCAGGTCGCGGGTGATCTTGTTGTAGCCCGGATTGGTGATCAGCTTGTTGAGATAGGTCGAGATGGCGCCGACGTTTTTGGCGATCGACCACTCGTTATCGTTGAGGATGCCGATGAACTTTTTTGTCGTGTGCGCGATGTTGTTCAGTGCCTCGAACGAGATGCCGTTGGTCAGTGCCGCGTCGCCAAAGACGCAGACGATATTCTCGCCGCTGCCGCGCTGGTCGCGTGCTGCGGCCATGCCGAGTGCGGCTGACAAAGCCGTGCCGGCGTGGCCGGCGCCGTAGCTGTCGTGCTCGCTCTCGGTGCGCAGCGCGAAGCCGTTTAGCCCGTCGGTGGTGCGGATGGTGCGGAAGCGCTCCTTCCGGCCGGTGAGCAGCTTGTGCACGTACGACTGGTGGCTGACGTCCCAGACGAACTTGTCCTTCGGCGTCTCGAACACGCGATGCATTGCCAGCGTCAGTTCCACCACGCCGAGGTTCGGGCCGAGGTGGCCGCCGTTCTTCGACAGACCGTTGATTAACTCCTCGCGCAATTCCTTCGCAAGTTTTTCCAGTTGCTTCACCGTCAACTTTTTGACGTGGGCCGGGTGGTCCACCATGTCGAGGTAGCGGTTGGGGGTATCGATTTTTGCCATGTTAAAATTCGACTGAATCATCATCGACGAGTTCGTCCTCGCCGTCGGCGTTGGGTTGCAGTTTCTGTATTTTCAGCTCGGCTGCCTCGAGCTTGGCTTGGCAGCCTTTGGCCAGGCGCGTGCCTTCCTCGTAGCGCTCGAGCAGTTTCTCGAGCGGCAGATCGTCGCCCTCCATCTCCTCGACGATGCCTTCGAGCTTTTTCAGCCCCTCCTCAAAGGGCACTTCATCCGTTGGGTTGTCTTTTTTTTTCGCAGCCACGCGACCAGCAAGCTAAAGCAGCTTGGCCAACCGGACAAGCGGTTAGGAGAGGACGGGGCGGACTACTTGGCCGTGCACGTCGGTCAGGCGGTGGTGGCGGCCCTGGAATTTGAAGGTCAACTGCTCGTGGTCGATGCCGAGCAGATGCAGGATCGTGGCCTGAAAATCGTGCACATGCACCGGGTCGCGGGCGACATTGTAAGCGAAGTCGTCCGTCTCGCCGTGGATGAAGCCCGGCTTCACCCCAGCCCCGGCCATCCAGACCGTGAAGGCCCGTCCGTGATGGTCGCGACCATACTTGGGAGAGTCTACCTTGCCCTGGACATACGGCGTACGGCCGAATTCCCCGGCCCAAATCACCAGCGTGTCCTCCAGCAAACCGCGCATCCGCAAATCCTGGATCAGCGCCCCGGAGGCCATGTCGGTGTCGTCGCACTGCATCCGCAGTTGCTGCGATAAACTCCCGTGCGTGTCCCAGCCGACGTGGAACAACTGGATGAAGCGCACGCCGCGCTCGGCCAGCCGCCGCGCAAGGATGCAGTTCGCCGCGTACGTGCCGGGCGTGCGCGAGTGTTTGCCGTACAGGTCAAAAACGTGATCCGGCTCGTCACTGAGATCTGTCAGCTCCGGCACGCTCATCTGCATGCGGTACGCCATCTCGTACTGGGAAATGCGCGTGGTGATCTCCGGGTCGCCGACTTCGCGGAACTTCATTTCGTTGAGCTTGGCCAGGTCGTCAAGCAGGCCGCGCCGCACCTCGCGACTGACGCCCTTCGGGTTGGACAGGTACAGCACCGGCTCGCCGGTTGTTCGAAACTTGACCCCCTGCAACCGTGACGGCAAAAAACCGGAGCCGTAGTAGTAGTCGAACAACAACTGCCCGCAGGTGCCGTGCTGGTCGCGCGACATCATCACCACGTATCCGGGTAACTCCTGCGACACGCTGCCGAGGCCGTAGTTGAGCCACGCGCCCATGCTCGGCCGGCCGGGAATCTGGCTACCGGTCATGAACAGCGTCATGCCGGGCGAGTGGTTGATCGCCTCGGTGTGCATCGACTTGATGAAACAAATCTCGTCGGCGGCCGCGCCAATGCCGGGCAGCAGTTCGCTGAGCCAGGCGCCGCTCTGCCCGTGCCGGCTGAATTTGAACTCCGTCGGCTGGATCGCCAGCTTTTGCTTGGCGGTCATCGTCGTCAGCCGTTGGCCCATCCGCACGGACGGCGGCAGCTCCTTGCCGCGCCACGCCTGCAGGCCCGGCTTGTAGTCGAACAGATCGGTGTGCGAGGGCGCGCCGGATTGGGTCAGATAAATCACCCGCTTGGCCTTGGCCACAATCTGGGGGAACCCCGCCAGCCCGCCGCCCGCCGCTTGGCCAAGCCCGGGCCCAAGCAGCGAAGCCAAAGCCGCCGCGCCGATGCCGGTGCCCGCGCGCCCCAAAAACTCGCGCCGCGTTAAAGCCAACTGGTTGTCCGCCAACAAATCCATCCGTTAACGAGCCCGAAACTACACCGAGTGCTTGGCCAAGGGCAAGCGGCGGGACTATCGACTGAGTCGATGGGGCCATTGATTTTATCAATTGGCGGAAATTGGCGGCGGCGGGTAGGCTTTGGCCCGGCAACCGATAAAATGGACAACACAAACCCTACCAACAGCCGGCCAGAGGGATTTCTCCGAGGATTCTGGAGCCTCTTCATTACCCAGTTTCAGGGTGCCTTCAGCGACAACCTGTACAAGTTTCTCGCGATTTTTTTCGTGATGAGATCGTTCGAGGAGAACACGGAAAAAATCGATTCGCTGATTCCGGTTATCGGCGCGATGTTCTCGGTGCCGTTCATTATTTTTTCGCTGGCAGGCGGTTATTTGTCGGATCGTTACTCAAAAAAAATGGTGGCTGTCGGTACGAAGGTGGCGGAGGTGCTGATCATGATTTTGGCCACGTTCGCGCTGATGGAGGGCAACGTGGTCTTCATCGTCGGGGTGATTTTTTTGATGAGCACGCAGAGCGCCTTTTTCGGTCCAGCCAAGTACGGGAGTCTGCCGGAGCTGCTGCCAGCGGAGAAGCTGGCCTGGGGCAACGGGGTGATTGGGATGGGAACCAACATGGCGATCATCCTCGGCATGGTCGCTGCGGGGTTTATCTCGAGCCGGTTCAACGCCACCCCGGCGGCGGCCGGGTTGGTGCTGGTGGGGTTGGCGGTTGCCGGCCTGTTGTGCAGCCTGTTCATCCCGCGGATTCCCAGTTCAAATGTCACGAAGCGTTTTCGCATCAATTTCGCCGGCGAGTTGTTCCGGCAGGTAAAACGCATTTATCCGGATCGGCCGTTGTTTTTTGCCGTTATGGGGGAAATGTTTTTTTTCTTCATCGCAGCGATGATCCAGCTGCATCTCGTGATCTACGGGAAGGAAGTGCTGGCATTGGACGACTTTTGGAGCAGTTGTCTGCAGGCGACGATCGCGGTGGGGATTGGCACGGGTTGCCTGGTCGCCGGGTTCGTGTCTGGCAATAAAACCGAGTACGGGCTGATCCCGCTTGGGGCACTAGGGATGGTGGTTTTCAGTTGTCTCATGTCAGTGGAAAACCCCGGCATTGCCTGGGCTTTTTTCAACATTGGTGCGCTTGGGTTTGCCGGCGGTTTTTTCCTGGTGCCGATCTACGCGCTGATCCAGCAGCGCCCGGACAAAAAGGACAAGGGCACGGTGGTGGGGGCTTCCGCCACGCTGACTTTCGTGGGCGTCCTCTTATCTGCCGGTGCCTATTATCTGCTGACTTCGGACAACGTCCTGGGATTGTCCGCGCAGCAGACTTTTCTTGCGATCGGGGTGCTGATGTTACTTGGGACGTCTTACATCGTTTATTTGCTGCCGGACTCGCTTGTTCGCTTGGTTGGTTTTTTTGTCACTCGGACAATTTACAGGCTGAACATTGTCGGGCGGGATAACATCCCGGAGCGGGGCGGGGCGTTGTTTGTCTGCAATCATTTGTCCTTTATTGATGTGTTGTTGCTGCAGGCGTC
>ENA-OREN01001152-OREN01001152.1-marine-metagenome-genome-assembly--contig:-NODE-1152-length-32637-cov-5.937715_pt1 | contig 32637 bp, 35 predicted proteins | sample MGYA00248624_ERZ508555 | MGnify/ENA primary metagenome ERZ508555 (study PRJEB26222, sample SAMN06267773) | marine metagenome | isolation source: Saanich Inlet, British Columbia, Canada | place...
TTATATATGATGCCAAGACTGGCAAAGGTGCATTGTCATTAAAAGCAACACTCGGAACAGTACGTTATGCTTCTGGTTTGATTGCGAAACGTAATCGTAAACGAGTAAAGATAAGTACACCGTCTGCTAATATCGCAGTACGTGGTACAGCATTCTCTATGACCGTTGACGAACTAGGACAATCCCTTATTATTCTATTGCCTAATGCCGATGGAACTGTTGGTGAAATAGCAGTTTCCACTGGTATGGGTCAAGTTATTCTTAATCAAGCATTTCAGGCAACTGCTACTAAGTCTTTAGAAATGACTCCATCACCACCAGTGCTATTAGAACTAAATGAAAGTCAAATTAATAATATGCTACTTGTTGAGAAACCTAAAGAAATAGATAATGGTGATAATCCTCTTGACTTTAATCCGTTAGACTTTAATGAGTTGGATATACCAGTATTAGATTTTAATGAGTTAGATATAAATGAACTCGATGTTGATTTACTCTATAACCCTTTAGATAACATCACTGACCATATTGACGGAAGGACTTCTGGTTTTAATAAAGTAACTCAAGTTAATACAATTATATCTGAGACCCAAGTCAGAATCATTCGGCAAGTTGGAGACTATATAGATATAAAGATGGATGCTGATTATGATTATGAGATTTACTTAGACCAAGGTCAAGAACTCTTTATCGAAACGGGAGATAATCCTACATCATTTTTTGACATAACACAGAACTAAATTATGAAAAGATTACTAAACCCTTGGTGGGCAATACTAACAGTTTTATTAATGACATTCGTTCGATATGAAGACGGATTCTTTGTTGAAACTGCTAGACTTAAATCATTTGACTACACAATTGCTCAATCCCCTAAAGTAGAATCCCAAAGTATTGTCTTATTAGACATAGGTGAACAAGCATTAAAAGATAAAGGACAGTGGCCTTGGAAACGTGATGAAGTAGCAAAGATTGTTAATAGGTTATGGGTGAATGGTGCGGGTATAATAACTCTCAATTTATTATTTGCCGAAGAAGATAGACTTGGTGGTGATGAAACGTTTGCTAAAGTAATATCAGATAAGTTGGTACTAGGAACTCAAGTAGCGAGTACAAAAGCATTAGACACTAAAGGTAAAGAAGCAAGTGTTGCTATTGTAGGTGGTGACCCAGATGATATTCTAAATTGGATTCCAGAATATCAAGGTATGGTATCCAACATCGATTCTATTAATAATAACTTAGCAGGTGTTGGTGTTGTATCTACTATGCCTGAGATTGACGGTGTGACTAGACGTATTCCTATGCTGACTAGGGTTGGTAAAGAAATGTATCCAAGTCTAGCACTTGAAACATTAAGAGTGTATGCTGAAGATGATTTATACCAAGCAAAGATAGGTGAGTCTGGTGTAATCGCTGTACGTGTTCCTAACTATGATACGATATACACTGACACATATTCACGTGTATGGATTAATTGGGCAAATGAATTTACTCATTATGAATTAACTGAGGAACTAGACTACTCTGTGTTTGCTGATAAGATAGTTATAGTTGGTTTAACTGCAGAAGGACTTGCATCTTCAGTAGCAACTGGAGTGGGTACAGTCGGCAACCACGAACTCCAGGCACATCTATTACAGTCTATCATCGACGGAGTCACACCAGTCAGACCAGACTTTGCAGACTTTGGGGAACTAATTACAACCTTTTTAATCGGGTTTACCATTATTGTATTGTTTAGATTCATACCCGTTATGTGGATGTCCGTTCCCGTCGCAGTCGTCGTCGGTGGTGTCATCTACGGAACGGAATATGCTTATACTAATTACTTGTACTTAATAGATGCTTCGTGGTTATTGGCAACTATATTAATCGTTACATTACATAGTGCCTTTGCTAAGTTTATGTTAGAGTTCTTATTAAAGCAACAAATTAAGAAACAGTTTGGTACATATCTTAGTCCTGCACTTGTAGAAAAGTTACAGAAGAACCCAGAACTATTACAACTTGGTGGTGAGAGTAAAGAACTATCAATTATGTTTACTGATGTTAGAGGGTTTACTGCTATCTCTGAACATTATGGTGATGACGTTCAAGGATTAACATCCATTATGAATCGTTATATGACTGCAATGACTAAACGTATTATTGATAATGATGGCACAGTTGATAAGTATATCGGTGATGCTCAAATGGCATTTTGGAATGCACCAGTGGACGATGAACATCACGCATACAACGCAGTTAGAACTGGTCTTGATATGATTAATGATTTAAAAGTATTCAATGAAGAGATAACTGCTGAAGGTCATCCACCATTTGCTATGGGTTTAGGTATTAATACTGACACGGTTGTTGTAGGTAATATGGGATCTGACCAACGATTTGATTACACTTGTTTGGGTGATGGTGTTAATCTGGGTGCTAGAATTGAAGGGCAAACTAAAACGTATGGGGTTGATATTATCATTGGCGAGAATACTGCTGATGCAATAGCAACTGATTTCAACTTTACTACATTACAATTAGATTGTATTGCTGTTAAAGGTAAAACTAAAGGGGTAGATATCTATACGGTTGTTGAGGGAGTATGGGGCAGGAAGTTTGACCACGATGATATGATGCGTATGTACTTTGAACAAAACTTTAAAGGTGCTACTAAAATGTGCGAAAGTCTCAAAGGGTATTTTGACGGACAGTTAGATGGGTTCTATGATATATGGATAGAACGTTGCAAAGGTATGAAAGTTAAGAAAGACTGGGACGGAGTATATCGTCCCACTACTAAGTAATTATACTGACTCTTTCCAATCAGCACCAACTTTACGATGACCATTCCAAGCAACGAATCCACCCAAACGTAATGCATAGTATGCAAGGTTGTTAAGTAGTCTGAACCCATTCACTTCGATATTGATATCACGGAACGTTTGGTCTGCTTGTTTCTGTGTCATAACGTGACCAGATTCTTTTTTATTCTTCTGTAAAAGAACAGTGTACTTATAAGCATAGTCGTGCACTAAACCACCCATAAGCAATACACCAACTGGACTTAACCAAGTATGTAAAAACTTAGGAATAGAAGCACCATCAAATACAAAACCTTTAGGAACTATATAATCTTTACCATCAATATTAAAATGAAAGTCTTTAACGATTTCCCAAGTACGAGTTCCCATTAACCACATCCATATAGCACCCCAGAACCCTTTACCTTTTGTTGGTATTGAGATTGGTTTCATATGAGGCATCTCTTTAATCTTAAATGACATACCAGAAGTAAAGTCTTTATCGAAAAAGTTAATCAGTGCACCTATAATAACTAATACACCCACCACCGTGAATTGCCAGAAGTCAATTAATAAATTTATTATTGTTTCCATATCTATCTCCTTTTTAGTGTGTTCTTTAAGTAAGTCGCATAAGCACTACCACCTATAACGATTGTTAATAACACAATTAATAATAATATATCCATTATTTTCTCCTTTTGTAATCATATTTATTTTTTATTGACTTTTGAGTAGTTTTATAGTATAATATAAGTATGGTGGGGAATAACCCTACTATAAAGGTTGGTTAATATTAAAAAGGAGATATAAATAATGTATAAAGTAAATTACGGAACTGATGAAAATCCAGTATGGAGATTGGTTGAACATATTATAGCAAATGGAGAACACTTCGTTTATAAAGTAAAAGATGGTATTAACATTTGTAGGAGAAAGAAATGAGTAATGGAATAACAAAGGGTAATCGCCCACCATTTTGTGGTAATTCAGAAGTAACAAGAAATATGACCAACCCTATGAATAATAGAACTGGTAAAGAAAGTGTGCGACTAACACAAGACTATAAAAAGGGTCTTAAATCTCAAGAGGAATTAAATGAACTTAGATAGAACAGGAAATGGTTACTTAGTTGACCCAACAACGTGGTCACTTGATGTGATGCACGAGATGGCAAAGGAAGATGATATTACATTGAGTGAATCTCAAGTGATGCAAATTGAAAAGGCAAGAGAATACTTCGATGAGAATTCAAGTGTTCCTCCAATTAGAACTTTTGCTAAGTATGTAGGAATTGATAAAGGTAAACTATTCAAAGAATGGTTGACTGGTCCATTGAAACCTATTACTAAATATGGTGGACTTCCTCAACCGACTGGTTGTGTTTAAATAATACCTAAATATAGTATCTAACATCAAGGTACTATATGACGTGTCATTCTAAATGGTGTTCTACCATCACAGCAATATCCCAGTTAGCAGTAACATCCGTTATTGTATATGCTGGATTAGTAGTTGGTTCTCATATGGAATCTTGGTCTGAATCTTTCAAACAAGGTTCTGATGATTTACATTCAATCAGACAGAATATGAATCAAATGACTTATTCAATGGAATCTATCAATCGAGATATGACCACGATGAATAATACAACTCTAGCAATGGAGAAACATATTCATCAACTAACTCAGCAAATTGATTATATGAATGGTGCTGTTGGAAATATGTCAAACAAGTTCTCACCTCAAGGTATGGCAAGAAGTTTTATGCCGTTCTAACTTTACTTTTGACCACTTTTGGGGTATAATATAATAATGGACAAAATAGTAATTGACAATGCAATACCAAAAGAAAAGTTCTATGAATTGCAATCGACATTATTAGACTTTGAACAAATCCCTTGGTTCTTCCAACCCAATTCAAGTTACACTTCTGAAGACGTTTCATTAATATCAATTTCAAAAGAACGGGAATTATTTGATTTTCAATACACACATCTTGCTATGTCTGAAGGAAAATTCAATTCTTCTTTGTGTGAAGTTTTATTAGAAGAATTGTATGGAATATTAAATAATAATGGATATTCTATAATTGAAGTTAAAAGAATAAAATTAAATTTATTAACGACTATTGCAAAAGGTGTTGTTCATATCCCACACGTTGATATGAATGTTGGTGGTTGGACTAGTGCCGTATTATATATCAACAATTCTGACGGTGATACACATTTTTATAAAGAGGTGTACAACGAACTTGATAATTATAAAGAAACCTATCAGAAACTCAATTTTAATGATATGGAATTAGTTGGCAGAGTCCAACCAAAGGAAAATCGATTTGTTATGTTTGATAGCAACCAATTCCATTCAAGTAGTGTTCCAACACAAAACCAATATAGAGTAGTTGTTAATTTTATATTTAAAATGAAGGAGAGTAAATGATTGAAGTCTTAAACAAAGAAAAGTTCTCACATATGATTGAGAAATTAGTAATAGCAAAACGCATACCTTATATGGACGCAGTTGTATGGTGGTGTGAAGAAAACGAATTTGATATTGAAGATACAGCAAAACTGTTATGTCCTCTAATCAAAGAGAAAATTAAAGTTGAAGCACAAGACCTAAACTACTTAGAAAAGTCTGCGAGACTTCCTATATGATGAAAAGAATTTTAGTTGTTGGTAGTGGTAATGCTGGACTAATAACAGCAACGATTTTGAAGAAGAGGTTAGGCATTCAGGTTGATGTTATATCTTCAAAATCAATAGATATAGTCGGAGTCGGGGAAGGATCAACAGAACATTTTAGTGAGTATATGAGATTTGTTGGAATACTCCCTATTGATTTAATCAAACATTGTGGATCTACATTTAAATCTGGGATAATGTTTGAAGGGTGGGGTGATAACGATTACCTCCACTCAGTCACCAACAAATATCTTAAACCATTAGGGCAGTACCAACCAATTTTAGCAAAACAAATCATAGAAAGATATCCCATGACGAGTGAGTATTTATGGGACAATAAATTAGACAAATGGTATTTGACTCAAGAAAAGCAACAATTTGAGCAATATCATTTTGATAGTAGAAAACTTAATGATTTTTTAATAAATTTTTCTAAGAAGATGGGAATAGGTTTTTATGATGATAAAATAAAAAATGTTATTATATCAGATAATGGAGACATAGAGATGCTAGTAGGAGAATATTCTAATTATGATTATGATTTTTATATTGATGCTACTGGGTTTAGAAAAGTATTAATTGGTGAGATGGGTGTTAATTGGAATTCTTATGGGGAATACCTTAAAATGAATTCTGCTATAACGTTTCAAACTGATGAGGAAGATGAGTATAACCTTTGGACGTTATCAAAAACAATGGATGCTGGGTGGTTATTTAGAATTCCAGTGCAAGATAGATATGGTAATGGGTATATATTTGACGACAATTATATTACTGAAGAACAAGCAAAGAAAGAAGTTGAAAATTATTTCAATAAAGAAATAGACTTTGGTAAGAAATTCAAATTTGACCCAGGCGCAGTAGATCGTGCATGGATTAATAATTGTGTTGCTGTTGGCTTGAGTAGTGCCTTTGTAGAACCTTTAGAAGCAAGTTCTATCGGCACTACTATACAACAATCGTTTTTATTAATGCACAGAATAACTAATTATAACGAAAAATCAATCGAGATGTATAATAAATCGTTTAATGATATTATGGAAAATACTAGGGACTTTATTGCATTACATTATGTTACGAATAAATGTAATACTAAATTCTGGAAAGATATGTCAAAGGTTGAGTTGCCTGAAACCTTAAAACATAATTTGGAAATTTGGAAGAATAAACTGCCAATATCGGACGATTTTTCTAATTTATCACAATATAAATTATTTGATTCTAATAATTATATAATGATTCTTGATGGTTTGCTATTATTTGATATTGATTCAATCGAGAAAGAATTCGAATCGTTAAACGATGAAATTAAAAAAGAAATTGCCGATGTTACTAATATGATGATAGTAGAAGATAATGATATAGATGAGATAGGGCATAAAGAATATATCAAATTAATGAGAACATTACCTATATGAATTTGACCATGAATGGATTTGATACATACAGAACCTATCTTGCTATTAAGCAACACTTCACTAATAAGAATTATGACTTCTTTAAGTATAATGGTAAAGTAAAAGCAAGTCCAACCTCATATGAAGTTCGTAAAGACAAATACTTCTTTGAGAAAGCAAGTAAGAAGTTTAAGCATGAAGAATTCATTGACTACATCGTAGCAAACATCACCCGTAATAGTGACTCTTGGATTGGCAACCTAATGCAAGAGAACAATCAAGTAAACTATAAGAAGTGGCAGAAAGTAATTGAGTCAATGTCGTACACATTTAAAGAAGATGTTGGTGTGATTAATGAGTATGAAGAAAACTTCAACAACGTGTTTAAGATGGTTGATAATAAACACCCAATACTATTCAGACTATACTCAAGAAGTAAACTCAGTATAGAAACAATGGTTATACTAGACGATCTGGTAAACTACTCTGAGGGGTGGTATAAATATAGAGATAATATACTAAATGATTTTGTGGATATGATGAGGAAATATAAACCTTTCCTTCATAATAGACTACAAGTGGATAAGAAAAAATATAAAAGAATTGTGCTCGAAAACTTTACTTATGAGTGAGAAGAGAGTATAATAAAGGTGTAGATGATGAAAAGGATAGAGCAATCTATCTGAATGTGAACAAAAATAATACAATAAAATACAATACAATACGGAGATACAAATATGGGCGATTTCGCTAGTCTTAAAAAATCAAGAGGTTCCTCTCTTTCAAAACTAATCCAAGAAACAGAAAAACTACAAACCAAATCAGGTGGTTGGGGTGGAGCAGATGAACGTCTGTGGAAACCAGAAGTAGATAAGTCGGGTAACGGTTATGCTGTTATTCGATTCCTACCAGAGCCATCAGGTGAAGACTTACCATGGGTAAGAATCTTTGACCACGGTTTCCAAGGTCCAGGTGGATGGTATATCGAAAATTCTTTAACATCTATCGGTGAAAAAGATCCACTAGGTGAGTACAACTCAACTCTATGGAACAATGGAACTGATGCTGGTAAGGAACAAGCAAGAAAACAAAAACGTAGATTAAAATACTTTGCTAATATCTATGTGGTTAAAGATCCAGGCAATCCTGCTAATGAGGGTAAAGTATTCTTATATCAATTCGGTAAGAAAATTTGGGATAAGATTAATGAGTCAATGAACCCTGAGTTCGAAGATGAGAGTCCAATCAACCCATTCGATTTTTGGGAAGGTGCTGATTTTAAACTGAAGATTCGTAAGGTTGAAGGATACCGTAACTATGATAAGTCCGACTTTGATGCACCTAGTAAGTTGCTTGAAGATGATGAAGCATTAGAGAAAGTATATGATTCTTTATACTCACTCAAAGCATTCTTAGACCCTAAAGAGTTTAAGTCATATGTTGAGTTAGAAACTAAGTTGAATCGTGTACTAGGTCTTAATGGTTTAGCACCTAAGACTACTGCTGAAGATTTTGATAAGGCAGAAGAAGTTGCTGAAGCACCTGCTGCTGAAGTTAAGAAAGAACCTACGTTGAAGACTGAAAGTCCGTTCGTAGGTGATGACGATGAGTCACTATCTTTCTTTGAGAAGTTAGCAAACGAGGACTAAACTAAAATAGTTTAATTTGATTAGGGATCTTCGGATCCCTTTTTTATAGGAGAAATAAAATGGATTTAAAACCATTACACGATAGAGTTATCGTAAAAGTAGAAGAAAAAGAAAGTACAACTGAGTCTGGGTTAATCTTAACTCAAACTGCACAAGACAAATCTAATAGAGGATTGGTAGTTGCTGTTGGACCTGGACTTAGAGATGGTGATAAAATTAGACCACTAACCGTTAAGGAAGGTGACTTCGTTATGTTTGAAAGAGCAGGTGCTTCAGAAATGGAGTCTGACTATATGGTAATGCATGAGTCAAGTATCGTTGCTATTATTGGTTAATTAGGAACTAACGTTCTAAAGTAATCTAAGTCAGCATTGTTCGCAGGGTTGGAGTTTGGGTTGTTTGCTGATCCACCGCCAACGAATGTATTATTATTGAATTGTTGCGAACTATTGGAATTTTGAGTGGCACCAGCATCAATAACAATATTTTGATTTCCAAGTCCATGCCTTCTATTCAATTCCTCAATTGACATCATTTGGACTTCTTGTCCATCAACGTTGGTATAAGTGCTACGATTCCTTGCAATCAAACCTTCCAGCAATTTTCGGTTTGCTTGTTCTTGTTCCTTTTTGATTTCCAATTGTTTTGCTTCAGATAAGATTTCATCATCACCAAACCCCATGAAGTCCATTAGTCCGTCCCACTTATCCTCGAACCATTTACCGATCTTCTTCATCGTGTTCTTTATCGCATCAAAAATTTGATCGAATATTTTATCCGTATCAATTTTATCTAGTTTCTTAGCAAACTCATCAAAACCAAATAGTCTAGCCACCCATGCAGCTAAACTTAAAGTTAGTTTCAGGGGCAATGTTACCAAAGCACGAACAAACCCATACAGTCCTGCTTTGACTGCCAGCCAAATAGATCCAGTATCTTCATAAACCTTTTTAGCATCTTCAAACCCTTTATAAAGACTATACAACAAAGCACCAATCACCAATGCGATTCCGATAAACGGTGCCAAAACAGCAAGAGCAGGTAGTAATGATGCATACATCCCCTGTATCCCAAGACCAACTGCTATGACAGCACCACTTAGTAATCTAGCATACTTTAATAATTTAGCACCAGCCGCAATTGCGAGTGCTTTTGCAGAATCCATCATGGCAATAGATGTTGCCACAACTGCGTTTCTAAGCCACTTTGCCCAAAAAACAAGTTTTGCCCATGCAGATGCTGCGAGTGCTTTTGCAGAATCCATTAGATTGATCCAAGCGACGCCGATAGCAGTGGTGAACAATCCAGCCCAATGGGTTAGGTTTTTCCACATGGCAGTCGCACCAATGGTTGCGGCAGTTCCTGCAAGATGGGTTTGAGCAACAATCAGACCTGCCTTAAATGCAACACCTGCTCCCCACAAAAATTTTAACCATTTAAATACTTTAGCGCCAATCCAAAATGTTGATATTACTAATGCGATTTCGGCGATATTATCGATAAGCAACCCAAGCATCCACTTCAATCCATATTCTGAATTCCAAATGACATCATACAACATGTCCAATGTTGGTTTTAACTCTTTCCAATTCAATGCTACTGTTAAAGCAGTTGCTAAGAATCCGATGTTCAATAACCACTTCTTAATCTTATCCCAAACAGTTTCCTTGTTTAATATTTGTGCCACTTTGTCTAATGACTGTTTAATCTTTCTAATAGCAACGAAGAATATCAATTTGCCAAAACCACCAAGACCTCTTTGTTCTTCAAGATCTTGTTCAAGTCGACCAGCCATGCTGTGCTCTTTTTTTTCCATTCTGTCTTCATTCTTCTTATCGAATAATAAAGAACTAGCACTGTTCTTAGCAATAGTAACTAAGGATTCTTTCATCATGCCAAACACATCACCAAAACCCATATCATTATCTTCAACTAATCGTTGAGCATTAACTGGTTTCCATTCAGTTAGGTTGTCATAGAACCCCTCTAAAGAATCGTCTATACTTTCCCACTGACCGGTTGTATCTTTTAATAGGTGTTCTTTAAGAACTTTAGAAATATTATCTGTAGACTTTTTAATGGCGAGCATACCAGTTCTGAGACTTTTTTGAAGACGTTTTCTCCCCTCATCTGCTGACTCCATTTGCTCACCAATTGCGTTTACAATTGGTAGATTTATTTGACTGTTATTTGCTGCCATTCTTCTGTCTCTCTTCTTGTTCTTCTAAAAAGTTCTTTAAAAATATAATGTATATTTCCCTTTCAAAAGGAATCATATTATCAAGTTCGGACAACGAGTATTTATGGTGTTGCATTAATGCGAAATTTAACTGGTAGTGATTCGCTAACGAATCATGCATTAATGCTACATAAAAAAACTTTGTAATCCTTCAAGTTTAATAGAATCCTTCTTACCACATTCTTCACATGTCCATTCAACTTCATGAGAAAGTTTTGGAAGATTGTTAAAGAATTCAGTCATCTTCATAAATTGAGATTGGTTAAGTCCATCTACCCAGTCTTTAATTTCTTTCTTAGTAAATTCGTTGTAAACATTATTATCATCAAAAACATATTCAACACAATTATTTATTACATCAAACATTGATTCTGGTGATTTTTCGTCAATTAAATTAACATCATCAACCCCAGGATATCTAAGGAAAACACCGATATCATCAGTAATCATTATTTTATTCTCAACTTCCTTATCAGTAACTTTAATATCATCAATGTTAATTTCAATTTCAGTAGAATGTTTACATTCCGATTCTTCATCTGGATGACCAATCTTAAGTTTGATCACTTCACCAACAGACTTTCCTCTAAGTTTCATGAATAGATATTCAATATCAAAGGTTGCTAGTTTCTTAACATTAATATCAGTGAGCACACATGCCTTGATAATATTTTGTGTTGCTTTAGATATTTCTTTCTGAGAACCACCTTCTAGTGCCATCAAAAGAACCTTTTCTTCTTTTACCAAAAATGGGCGATATTCTATTTCTTGTCCAGTTGATGGAATTGTTGTACTAAATTGTGGTGCTGCTATACTTGGTAGGTTCATTATATTCTCCGTTCATTATTATTATTTTAAATTAGCATTGTTCACAGTTCCGTGAACTTGTTGTGTTAGGTTGGGATGTTCTTTCTTCCATTGCCTCGCTCTGGCTCTGGAATCATCTTCCATTGACATCATAGTTTTATAATAGTCGGTATTATCGGTTTTATAATAGTCGGTATTATCGGAAGGTGTGGGGTTATATGTATCTGATTCTTTCACATAATTCGGGTTTCCGGATATTCTATTGTTGGAATCCGGATCTTCTTTGTATCCGTGAGATACTACACCATCATCATATTGTACATTTGATCCAGAACCCATAGACAATAGGTTATTAAAATCTAAATTTGCCAACGTTCCTATTCCAGACATACTTGATATGTTTCCTATCCCAGGAAGTCTTAATGCTCCTGCTAATCCATCTTTACCTAAATTGAACGAGAATCCCATTCCCAGCCCAGATTGATTACTGTTATCGTGAGTAATATATCTATAATTCCTATAAGCGAATGTCACTGTTAATTTTGCAGGATCAGAACTTCCCCATGCCATAGAAACATCACCCATCAAAATTGGATATGCTTCTTGCAGAATGTGAATAGTTCTTAACCCACCATCAGCACCGAATTGCCTAATAGTAACGGTGCTGGCATAATCGTCAAAATATTTTACATTATAGTTTGACGACCCATCCATTTTGTGGTGTTTGTAGTCATAAGCACCTGTGCCAACCATTTGATTTTGCCATTTCTCAAAAAATTCCTTCTCTCTTAGATCTTCACTTAATATGAATGAGATTGTTGAGTCACCATACACTTGACCATAAGGCACTTTATTAATCGGTCCATAATTTGAAAACTTATGTTCCGTTGTCATTATCGTTCTTCCTGGAAGGTTTGCTGTGTCAGCACGATATGACATTCCTCTAGAGTTCTTATCTGTGTTAGTTATCCAAACTTCAAAATGACTAGAAGAAGCCACTCCAGAAGTATTCAAAGACGATACCATATTTTGTATGTTAAAACCAGTTGCCATTAGAATTTTTTCCTGCTGTCTGAATAAACTTTCTGTGTTGTAGCATGTTTGAATCTGCTAGTTGGTAAGAATAAAGCAATATCCCATTCTGCTGAATCCACCTTAATAAACTTCGACTTAACGTGGTCTGCTAGATAATGCTTAAAGGTGGGTTTAAAGTATTTCATTTTACTCGCACTCTTTAATAGATTATATGAAATCATCAATTTTGTTTTCTCATCATATCTATTGTTACTTGCTAGACTGTATAATTCGTCCATTAACTTTGCTCTTAATTTAGGTGGTAAATAATGAAGATTAATTCCATAGAATCCACCTTCTGCAGCACCAACCATAAAGATTAAAGGGAATGTATCATAATAAGGTAATGTCTTTTTACCTTTTGGATCATATTTAAAATGATACATATGACCGACATCAACCTTATCAACCTTTTTATTCTCACGAAGCAAATCTTCAGGTTGTACTCTAGTTCTTCCAACCTTGCTTGCCTTAGTTCTAAACCACTCACGTGCGTTTTTAGTCCTAGCAGGGATATGTCCTTGCCTTACACCTTTTACTAATAAATCGTCGAATACTGTTGCCATTGATATATTTATAACGTTTTTACTTATACTTAAAGAGATCTTTCTCTGTTATCACTTTGAATGTCCACCCACGTTCTTGACAATAAGCAGTCGCAGCAACCCACTTTGCCTGATTAACACCCCAAGTCTTAACTTCGTTTAAGTATTTCTTTGTTACTCTACTCTTCTTTTTAGGTGGTTGAGATTGAGCAGCAGGTTTTATTTCAATAAGGTAAACACCACCCTTCCGATTCTTCATCCAAATATCAACAAAGTATCTATGCTTCCTTCCATCAATCGGGGACACATAAGGCACTATGACTTCTTCGCTGTTCCAAGAAACTACATCTGGATTCTTATCCATATACACAAATACTTGAAGTTCCCAACTAGATCTGTATTTAATTGTATTAACGTTTCCGTTATATTTTTGGGGGAATTTGGGGTTAAACTTTCCTTGATGGAATTTCATTCACTTGACGTTATAAATATACAATAATATCTATTTATTCTAAAAAATCACATGGGTCTGAATAATCTCAAACAATTAAAAAGTCAAGCATTCAATCAATTAGGAAAGGCAGGATTAAATAAATTTGGTCTGGGTGATAAATTAAATCTTAATTTTGATTCTAATGGATTCAAATCAATCTCAGGAAATTTTAATGAATTGATAAAAAAGAAACAACGTGGTCGTGCTGGTCAATCACCTTTAAGAGAATTATATGAAAGGGATTCTAAAGTTAAAAGACCAATAGTATTCCCTGAAGATATAGATGGTGAGAATTATATGATTTTTAATGTTATGGATCGGAAAAGACCAAGCAGAGACTCTGTTATTGAAGAAAGAGCAATGAAAAGCATAGTCCTACCAATTCCATCATCATTAAATAATCAACATAGTGTTGGATATAACAATGAAAACCTTGGTGCTATTGGTTGGATGGCATCTGGAAAGGGTCCATTCAGCAATGGTTCTGAGGTGGGGTCGGCGACGGATATCGCCGATCTGGTTGTTACTAAAGTTAAAAAATTAACTTCAGCATTTAATAAAATGGCTGTTGAAACAAAAGGGGAGAAATTGGCAGCAGACCAAACAACTGCTGGTGCAGCTGTGGGTGGTGCCACTTTAGCAGCAGCAAAGATTAAAGGTTTAGGTGCTGTTGCAGCACTCGGTGGTGCTATTGGTCTAGGTCAGATTGGTAAAGGTCTTGGTACGTCAGAAGGAATTGCGGTAAACCCACATACTGCTGTTCTATTTGATAATGTAAACTTCAGAGAGTTCCAATTCTCTTACAAATTTATAGCAAGGAACGAAAAAGAATCAGTAAGGATAACAAATATAATCGACACATTCAATTATTATATGCACCCAGATGTTAAATGGGGTGGTGGTTCTTTCTTCGAATATCCGGAGGAATGGGATATCGAATTTTCAACCCACTTAGCACCATCATTATTTAAAATTGGTAGATGCGCATTGAAGAATGTTAATGTTAATTATAATGGTGAGAGCATCCCAATATTTTTTGAAGACACTGGAGCACCAGTATCAGTAGAAATATCATTAACATTCCAAGAGTTAGAAATTCAAACGAAACAAACTTTAGACATTGGATGGAATTCAAGAGATGAAGCAAAATCTGCAGCAGAAATTGGCGTTGCTGATGCTAGTTATCAAGGTGAACCAATACCTTATGTCCCTGATCCAGAATAAGGAAAAATTAATATGTCAAACTACTTCTCATACTTCCCCACAACTGAACACGATCTAACGAATAATGGTCAGAAGGTTAAACTAACAAACATACTTAGACGATTTAAAATTAAGTCTTCAGTTAAGTCTGGTATCAATGTTTATTTTGATTACGAAATTCAGTCAGGTGACAGACCCGATACTATTGCTGAGAAGTATTATGGTTCTCCAGCATATGCTTGGATTGTATTGCACTTTAATGATATAATTGATCCAGTATTTGAGTGGCCTCTGTTTGACCAAGACTTTGCCAATTATATGAAAGGTAAGTATAATAGCATCCCTTCTGCTCAAGCAACTGTGCACGAATACAGACAAATATTAAACCAATCAAAAGTATTAAATAACGGAACACGTATCCCTAAGAGATGGGTGGTCGTAGACTTAACAACTTATAGTACACTTGCTGCAGCAGATAAAGAACTCATTACAAAATATAATTATGAGGTAGAAAAAAATGATTTTAAAAGAAGAGTTAAAATATTAGATAGGAAATATCTTCAGCAAGTTGAAGATGAAGTTGAAGATATCTTAAGAAATGGAATCTAATGAGTAATAAGGGTTACAGATTCGCTGGTGATGTAGAGATAAAAAGTATAAATCTTGTACTGAGTGATGGAAGAAGTCTAGATATTTCTGATATGATATTAGAGGTTAATATTTACCAGAACATGTTCGAACATTATTTAAGAGGTAACTTTGTTGTTGAGGATGCACTTAATCTTAATAATATTATAAAGGGTAATAAAGAAGCAGGTATTGCTGGTGGTTTTAATGGTGGTGAATATATAATTATTTCTTATAGGGAAAGGACTGATCCAGGATATAAAGGAATCCCATACAAACAACACATGTTTGCTTTATATGAAACAAGCAATAGAAGAAGAATCAGCGAATTTAATGAGTCTTATATGTTGTCTGGAATTAGTGCTGAAGCATATCAAACTATTCCTCAAAAGATTAACAAAGCATATGGAAGAGGTAGTGGCAGTACAATATCCAAAATGATTAAGTCTATTGTTGATGAATATGTTTTGACAAATGATATAAAAACGATTTATCGTTCTGCCAGAATCAATAAGAGTCTTGATATTGATGAGACTTCTGGATTACACAAATATATTATCCCGTCATTGTCAATTGACGGAAGTATCAACTTTCTGGCAAATGAAGCAGACTCTATTGACCATTATCCATACTACATTTTCTTTGAGGATAGTAGTGGATTTAAGTTTAAGAATGTTCCTCAAATGATAGCAGATGCTCCTATTGATTTTACCTACACATACTTTATGTCTAATGTGGGTGAGAGCGATACTAAAGAGGGTGTTGTGCAGGATGACCAATATAAAATTATATCATATGATATATTGAAAGATGATAATATCTTATCAAATGTTAAGGGTGGTTTATTCAAAGCAAAGACTATTAATCTAGATATACTTAAAAAGAATAAGAAAGAAGTTATATTTGATTATAATAAAGAATCTGATAATTTTCAAACGGTTAGTGATGGTAAGTTTGCTGTAGAGGTTGTGGGTGATCCAGTTATCAATTTAATATCTTCTAGAATGGGTCACGACAACGATGTATTGTTTCAAAAAGAAACAGCATTACCAAAAAAGACAAACACAACCCTCAATAGAAAGTTGTCATATGGTAAACAATTATTTAATAAAATTATTCAAGTATCAATTCCAGGAAATTCATCAATCAACGTTGGTGGGTTAATCGATTTAGAATTCTTTATACATAATAATATAGGAACAGATAAAGGGAATCTAGATAAATCGTTATCAGGACAATACCTAATAACAAAAGTAAGACAAAAAATAACTAATGACGTATTTACCACAATATTAGAATGCGCAAGAACAACTAATTCATTATAAGGAGCATATTATGCCATTACCAGGAAGTAACAGAAACCCAGTGTTTCTACAAGAAATAAAAGAACCAACTCACGAAACACCTGACCTTAACAGTATGACTAAGAAGCAGTTACAAGACTATGCTGAAGGTTTAGGTTTAGATTTAAGTAAAAAATTAAATAAGAATGCTTTATTGATGGAGATCGTAGGAGCACTTTAAATGCGTAACTTTATAGGTAGGAATGGATTCACTTGGTTCGTTGGTGTTGTTGAAGACCGTAACGATCCCATAGAACTTGGTCGTGTACGTGTGCGAGCATTCGGTTGGCACACTGACGACAAGGGTGCGATTCCTACTGATTCTCTCCCTTGGGCAGTAATGATTAATAGTATCGATTCTGCTTCAGTAAGTGGAGTTGGTAAATCCCCGACAGGTATTGTTGAGGGTAGTTGGGTGTTCGGATTCTTTATGGATGGTGACCGTGCTCAAGAACCTGCCATTATGGGTACTATCGCCAGTATGCCTTCTGACAAGTCCAACAGTGCGTTTGGTTTCAACGATCCTACCGAAAAATTCCCGAGATATACTAATGAGAGTGATGTAAACAAATTAGCACGTGGAGAGAACACAAGGACTCATACACCTGACACAGTTATCGGGGAACCTGCTGACCCATACAAAGCAAAGTATCCATACAACCATGTGTACGAATCAGAGTCTGGTCACACTAAAGAATATGATGATACTGAAGGTGCTGAACGTATTAAAGAAAGACATAAGACTGGAACGTTTTATGAGATACATCCAGATGGGACTAAAGTAGAACATATTGTTAAAGATAATTATGAGGTGATTGCTGGTAATGATAGTATCCACGTCAAAGGTGATGTAAAAATATTCATTGATAAAAATACAAATGTTACTATCGGTGGCAATTTAACTGCAGCAGTTGGTGGTAATATAAACGTTACTGCTGGTGGTAGTGCCACTGTTACAACTGGAAGTTCTATGACATTGAATAGTGGTGGAAATTTCTCTGCTAAAATTGGTGGGTCTTGCCAAATGATAAGTTCTGGTCCAATGCGATTTATAGCACCAACAATAGATATAAACTAATGCCAAATGCTTGCAGACATGGTGATGGATTATATACTGGTCACGGTTGTAGTCCGACTTCAACTGTTATTGCTACTCAAGGCAGAGTAAGAATTAATAAAAGACCTGCCGCAAGAATGAATGACCCAGTCGCACCACACACAATATTAGTTGGAATATATTGTGTTCCTCATAGTGCTAGAGTTAATAGAGGTTCTAGATCTGTTAGGATTAATGGAATACCTGCAGCAAGAGTTGGCGATTCGGCAGACTTTGGAGCAATGGCACAAGGTTCAACTAATGTCAGAATTGGTGGTTAAACACTTATAAATATATTAATAATAATTTTTAAATAATAGAAGGAAAATGAAATGAATAATCATGACAACATAGTAAACTTATTTGACACTTACAAAGCAGAGAATGAGAAGTTTGAAAACGGAAACAAATCTGCAGGTACACGTGCTCGCAAGGCACTATCTGAGATTACTAAGATTTGTAAAGAACGTAGAAAAGAAATACAAGAATCAAAAAATAATGCCTAATGCCTAAACAAGAAATATTCAGTGACTTAGATTTATCATTTATCGCACACCCGATTACGGGTAACGTGGGTAGAAAGACTAACAGAGAATCCGTAAGGCAATCTGTTAAGTCATTAATCTTAACTGACTATTTCGAACGTCCATTTAAGTCAGACATTGGATGTAGTATTCGGTATTTCTTATTTGAATTGTTTACACCACCTGTTAAACAGCAGATGGAAAGGGCAATTAAAGAAGTAATTAAAAACTATGAACCTCGGGCAGATGTGTTCGAGGTTTTGGTAGAAGAAAGACCAGAAGTAAATGCATTGACAGTGTCAGTAGCATTTATGATATTAAACGATCCTGACCCAGTTATCCTGGATGTCATACTAGAAAGAGTCCGATAATGGCAACAGCAAATACATACCTACAAGTAAGTGAATTAGATTTTGATGATATCAGAAAGAACCTAAAAGGTTATCTAAGTACACAAAATCAATTCAAAGATTACAACTTCGAGGGATCTGCTATGTCAGTTCTACTTGATGTCTTATCTTATAATACACATTATAATGCATACTACTTAAATATGATTGGTAATGAGATGTTCTTAGATACCGCACAACAAAGAGATTCAGTTGTATCAAGAGCAAAGGAACTGGGATATTTACCAGTATCAGCAATCGGTGCGAGTGCAAATGTTACAGTTGCATTTAGTGGCATTGCTAACACTGTGTCCCAATTCACTATTCCGAAGAATTCTAAGTTTTCAACTACGATTGATGATATAACTTATACATACGTTACTCCAGAAGCAAGTCTTGTTATTAACTCTGCTAATACCTTTTCTAAAGCAATTACGATTAAAGAGGGAATTCCTTTAACTCATAAGTTCACAGTAAATACAAGCAACCCAGTCAGATACATTTTACCTAATAAAAATATCGACACATCTAGTATTAGTGTATCTGTTCAAGAAAGTTCATCTGATACAACCACGACTGAATTTACAAGAGCAACTAATATCAAACAAGTGTATTCTACTTCACCTGTATTCTTTTTAGAAGAGTCTGCCGATGAAAAATATGAAATTTTATTTGGTCAAGGTGCACTTGGTAAGTCGTTAAAAAATAATAACATTGTAATTGTAGACTACTTAGTATGTAATGCTAATAAAACAAACAGTGCTAATGTATTCTCAGTAGATAGTCTAAGCATCGGTGTTAGTTATACAAGTGCTGTTATTACAACTAATGTGGATTCGTTAGGTGGTAGATCTTCAGAGTCTATTGAGAGTATTAAGTTTAATGCTCCAAGAAACTACCAAACTCAAAACCGTGCTGTTGTTGACAATGACTACCAAAGAATTCTGATTGCTGAAAATGCTGACTTACAATCTGTTATTGCATTTGGTGGTGAAAAGGCAGTTCCTGCTGTATATGGTAAAGTTTATATTGCTGTTAAACCATATGGTGAAAACTACGCAACTAATACTAGAAAGTCTCAAATTAAAGATTCTATTTCTGATAGAACTCCATTAGGTATTGACCCAGTTATTATCAACGCAGACTATATCTATATTGTTCCTACAATCACAACGTATTATGATAAGACTTCTACAACTGTGTCTGCTTCTCAAATTGAATCAGATATAAGATCTGCTACTTTATCGTACTCAACAAATAATCTTGAGAGGTTTGGTAATAAGTTAAGATATTCTAAATTCATTCGTTCTTTAGATAATATCACAACTGGTTCAATTTTAAACAATGATGTGAGTATTAGTCTTGAGAAAAGGTTTATTCCAAATATCAATAAGTCTGAAAGATTGTTATTAAATTTTAATAATAAAATTAGAAAGGGAACATTAAGTTCTACAGAATTCACATATAAAAGTTTCCAAGCATATTTGGATGATGACAGTTTAGGTAATGTAAATATATACCGTTATGATGACGCAAAGGTTAAGACTAATATTATTACTAATGCTGGAACAATTGATTATGATACTGGTCAGGTTGAAGTTAATACCTTTGCACCAACTGCATTTTCAGACACTCAATTGAAAGTTTCAATGACACCAGATAGATTTGATGTAATCCCAGTAAGGGAACAAATTCTAATTATGGACTCAGAAAATGGTGGTGTCACGATTACGGGTGAAACTACTTAATGAGTGTACCAAATAAAATATCCACTCTTGTAAAGAATCAATTCCCCGACTTCTATAAGGAAGACGGTGAAAACTTCCTTGCGTTCATAGAAGCATATTATGAATATATGGAGCAGTCTGGTAAACTGACAGACGGCATTCAAAACCTACAAGACTATCGAAATATTGATACTACTCTTGATGAGTATATAGAATACTTTAGAAGGGATTTCCTTCCATCAATTCCTATTGACGTTCAGGCAGATAAGAAGTTGATGGTTAAATATATTCAATTCTTTAATAGTTCTAGAGGAACTCTTGCTTCATACAAGTTAATGTTCAGAGCAATCTATAATGAAGACATTGATGTTGATTATCCTGCTGAACATATATTAAAAGTATCAGAGTCTGATTGGAGAATTGATAGATATCTTGTAACTGATTACAATACAAAGAATTATACATTCATTGGTAAGAGTATTATCGGTTCTGACTCAAGAGCAACTGCACTCGTTGAGAACGTTGTACGAAGAACTATTCGTGGACGTGACTTAATGCAGATCTACTTATCAAATATCGTAGGAACGTTTGGTCATTTAGAACCAATCAGACTAGTAACTGACACAAATAGCACTGGATTCATTCCAAACATTGAGGCAGGTATCAATAAAGTTACTGTAGATTCTGCTGGTGGTGAGTATGCAATTGGTGACATCATTAAACTCGAATCTGATATTATTGGCGACTTTGCTAAGGTAGTTGTGACTTCTGTATCAGACTTTGCTGGTGCCTTGACATTTACTATTGCTGATGGTGGTTCTGGTTATAGAGGTTCAACTGTATCTCCTGGATCTAAAATAACATTCTCAACTGTTACTAGATCTTCTGATGCATCATTTATAATAGAACCAAGTGATATCGTAGACACAAATTCATTGTTGATGATTAATGTCAATTTATTTACAGACACTACTATCTTTGGAACTAAAGCACCTCTTATTGTTAATGCAGATGGTGTTAGTCGGTTGATGTCTGATTACTCTAATACTATTTTGTCTAGTCCAGATTTTGGATTCCCTGAGACAGTTGTATTTACACCAAATCAAAACTTTAGAGAGAATGCGAATGCTGTAATTGGTATTGCTAATACAAGAACAATTTCAGTTGGGCAATCTATATACGGTGCGACATCTGGTGCTAATGGCATTGTTAAAGAAATCGTCAGTTCTGCTGCAAACAATGGTGTATTTAGGGTTGATACATATAAGAATTTTTCTACAACAGAAGTAGTTAAGGTTGGTACATCTGCTGGTTCTGCTGTTGGTAATGTAGTATCATTCTCTTCAAATACTATTGGGCATCATATCTTATCAGTCGGTAATGTGGTTGGACAAACAATATCTACTGGTGATGAATTGGTAGGTAGAACATCTGGAGCATTTGGTGTTGTTAAAAAGGTTGTAGCAGATACTGCTAATGGTTATGTACAAGGTGTTGGTGGTGCTGACGACAGAAACTTAGTTGTATGTCAAGTAACTGCAAACACAACTGCTAACTTAACCAGCCAATTTTCAACAGGTCCGATGAGAGCATTTATTGCTAATGAAAGTTTAAGACTGGTTGGTGCTAATACAACTATTGGTAACGTTTCTATCACCACATCTAATTCTCAAATTGAAAATATTTACACTTCATTAGATGATTCATTCTTATTCCCGACATATAGTGTTGGTACGATTGCTGAGTTATCATTAGTGAATGGTGGACTAGGTTATTTTACTGCACCGAATATTACTGTTGCTGATGAGGGTGTTAGGTCAATGGATATTGGTGAATATTATATTACTATTCAATCTGATAATGTTAATTGGGGAACAGGAAACTCATTCTTCACAATACTTACATCAGATGACAGAATAATTCAAACAACAAGTGGTTCATCTGGTTATGTGGTTGGTGGTAGTGGTCCGGGATTACCTATTGCTGTTAATCAATATGCTAACGGAACGTATGAGTCAGTTGTTAGGGTGTGGCAAGACATGGGAAATAGAACTACTGACGGCAAAACGTTTGCTAATAATGTAACCACTTTGTTGAAAACATATGCTGGTTCATACATTCCTGGATACACTAATGATACGAGAACTTTAGAAAATACTGGTGCTGCTAAGATTGTTAAGATTGTAGATGAAGGCATATTGGGAACTAACGCAAACATCAATGCTAACGTTGGTGCGAATGGTGCTATATCAGGAATAAGAATTTTAGATTCTGGTTTCTCATACAAAGATGGTGAGTCGGTGACTATCGCTTCTTCTGGTAGATCGTTATCTACTGCAGGTGTTGGTACTATTTCATTAAGAGGTGATGCTAATTCGGAAGGTTATTATGCTACGAGTAAAGGGCATCTATCTTCTAAACGTGGTTACTTACAAGACGGTGAATACTATCAAGAATTCTCATACGAAATTATATCAGCATTATCATTAAACAAATATAAAGACGTTGCTCTCAAATTAGTGCATCCTTCAGGTCAAAGGTTATATGGTAAGTATAGTGTGCAAAGTAATGTTTCATTGGATATCATCGTAACTTCTAATAACAAGAAACGACTGAGAGCAAACGGAAGCATATCAATTACCAATAGCACATTTAATGTAACTGGTACTGGTACACAACTGACATCAAGTTATGCAAATGGTGATACGTTAATGATTGAATATGGTAACAAACAATTCTACTCAACTGTTATAAATATAGTATCAAGTAATACTGTAGCAAACCTTAACTCAGCTTGGACTAAGGGCACAATTTCTGGTGCTAATGTTTATTACACATCTGGAACAATTTAATGACTTTAAAATACGCAACAAAAGATATATCAATTAATAATGCTAAAGCATTTTTACATTCATTGAATGCAGATGAAGACGGAAGATCTTCTAAAAAATCCACTATCCTTTATATGGCATTGGGTAAAACTCAATCATGGGCAGCAGATCCAACTCCTGATGCAATGACAGATAATGATCAACATTTAAAGTTTGATATGAAACGTGATTGGATTGGTGCTAAGAAAATTAAAGACGGTGATGCAAGTCATGTAATTCAAAGACATGATTGGGTGTCCGGAACAATCTATTCTATGTATCGTGATACTGATGTTGATGTTTACGCAAGAGCATTCTATGTGTTGACAGACGAATTTAATGTATATAAAGTTTTAAACAACAACAAAGGTGTAACTTCAACAACTAAACCAACTGGTTATTCTACATTACCGTTCACAACATCTGATGGTTATATGTGGAAGTATCTGTTTACGATTTCAGTTGATGATGCTGATAAGTTTTTGACAACAAACCATTTGCCAGTTAAGAAAATTGGTACAAGCAACGGTACTGCTGAAGAAGATAGACAAGTTCTGGTTCAAAATGCTGCAGTGAATGGTTCTATTGAAGTTGTGGAAACTGTTAATGCTGGTTCTGGTTATCATATAGTTGATAATGGTGTAATTGCGGCAGGTGGTAAGAATGATATTCAATTAAGTACAAGTGGAAATACAAATCCATCTCCTATTGATAATTATTACAATGGTGATTCTGTTTATATTATTTCTGGCACTGGTGCTGGACAATTGAGACGTGTTATCAATTATTCTGGTTCAACTAAAACCTTAACAGTAAATACAGCATTCACTACTGTTGCTAATACAGATTCAAGAGTTGTAGTATCCCCAACTGTTACTATTATTGGTGATGGTGCAGGGGCAAAAGCATATTCAAGAGTAGATACTTCAACTGGTGCCATTTCAAACGTAAGTGTAATTTCAGTTGGTAGTAAGTATTCAAGGGCATTAGCTCTTGTATCATCTAATACTGTTCATGGTTCAGGTGCTACTGCTAATGTTGTTATCAGTCCAATTGGTGGTCATGGTTCAGACCCAATCACAGAATTATATGCTGATAAGGTTATGTTGAACACTAAATTTATAGATCCTGAAGGATCTGTTATTACTGGTGCTGGATTTATTCCATCTAATACAGAATTCAGAACTATTAGTGTTGTTAAAGACCCAATCTTAAAGGTAAATTCAAACAATATTATCCAAGCAATTGAAAGTATTGCAAACACATCTAACAGTCCAGATACATTAAGATTAACAACTAGACTGACTGCTTCTTATTTACAAATGAGTGGTGGATCTCCAGTAAACCCACTTGCAGTAAAAGATATTATTACAAATGAAAGAAATTTATTAAGAGCAAAGAGTGGTGCATTAGAATTCGTAACGGAATTAGGTGGAGCAGGTAGAGCAACAGTTGCTTTGAGTAATGCTGTTAAGGCTGCTAATGCTAACATTGTTTATACTCAAGACGATCCATCACAATCGGATGCATCTTATTATAATTTTTATATAAATAATGTAGAGAGTTATGGTAATTATAATGCTTTCCAAATTGATGATAATATTTTAAAAAGCACAAGCGAGACCAACGTTGCTCAAGTAACAGCAATTAAAGGTCCTGAAGCAAACACTTTCTCAGGTGAAATATTATATACTGAACACGTTGAACCAGTTACACGTTCTCCAGAACAAATTGAAGACATCAAAATAGTCTTAGACTTTTAAATAGGCAAATAAAAAATGGCAATCGAAACTAATTTAAACACATCCCCATACTTCGACGACTTTGACGAGGATAAAAACTTCCACAGAGTTTTATTCCGTCCAGGTTATGCAGTTCAAGCACGTGAATTAACTCAAATACAATCTATTCTACAAAACCAAGTAGAACGGTTTGCTAATGAAATTATGGTTGATGGCACAGTGGCTACTGGTGTTGGTGTTTCTACTGGTTCAGTTGATTATATTAAACTAAGAGATAAGGATGCTAATAACCGTGTATTACTATTAAGTGACTTAGCAACTTCTGGTGTGATTGCCAACTTAGTTGCGACTGGTGCTACATCTGGCATGACTGCGAAATTAGTAGATGCTAAAGAGGGTTCTGAATCTGTTGCACCGAATTACTTTAGTGCATTTATTAATTATACCAACTCTGGTGCTAATAATACAACTAAAACATTCACAAGTGGTGAGACAATTATATTCAGACATTCTGGTAATAATGCTTTTGTTGTTGCTGCTAATGCTATATCTACATCAGCTACCGGAATTGGTTTCAGGGCAACAGTATCAGATGGTGTTGTTTATCATAAAGGTAGTTTTATTAAGGTTAATCCTCAAAGTATTATTGTCGATAAGTATTCAGATGCTCCTGATAAGAAACTTGGTTTTGAAACAAGAGAAACGTTAATCAATTCAAATGAAGATTCTTCATTACTTGACAACTCAACTGGTTCTACTAACTATTCTGCTCCAGGTGCGGATAGATTAAAATTAACACCAACTCTTGCTGTAAGAAGTTTAACTGCTGCAAATACAACTACATTCTTTAGTATTGCTAACATTGAGGATGGTAAAGTTGTTCAGAAATTTACTGATACAGTTTATTCTGATATTGGAAGTTATATTAGTGAGAGGTCATATGAAACAAGTGGCAACTTTGCTATTGAACCATTTAATGTTCGTATTAGAGAACACTTAAAGAACACCAATAACTTGGGTCGTTATTCTTCTTCAGAAGGTGGTTCATCTTTAAAGATTGTTGCTGAGGTTGAAAAAGGAACTGGTTATGTTGGTGGAAATAGAATAGCAATCTCTGGACCTGTTTACCGTGATGTAGATAAAGCAACTGATTGGGAAACTAAAAACGCAAGAACTATTGGTCAATCAATTGGTAATTATATTTTTGCGAAAGAAGTTGTGGGCACTTGGGACTTCCAAGGTTTAAGAGAAGTTAATCTTTATGATGCTGCTCAAAAGGGTATTTCAGGAAAGAACTTTGGTTCACAAGGTGTGCGTGGTACATTAATTGGTACTGCAAATCTACGTGGATTCCAATGGCACTCAGGTACTCAAGGTACTCCAGATGGTCAATTCAGAATTTATTTGTTTAATGTTGTAATGGAGGCTGGTAAGTCATTCTCAGATGCAAGAGGTATCTATGAAAATAATGGTAGTTCAGATAATGCTATGTGTGATATTGTACTTGAATCAAATGGTTCTGCTAAGATACAAGAACCTAGTTTAAATGGTCTTGTGTTCCCATTCTCACAAAGAGGAACTAAGACACTTAAAGATTCTTCAAATAATGTAGATACACAATTTGTATTTAGAACCGAGAAGAGTGTAAGTTTCTCAACCAGTGGTACTGCCACTGTTGCTGCTAATACTGCTCATGCAGGTGGTACTGAAACTAATAATGATACTGGTTTACCTTTATCAAATACAGATGAAAGAAATGTTGTAGTGGTTGCGAAGAGTGCTGTAACAACTGATGCTCATACTGGTTCAATTATTGGTTGGAGTGGTAACACTATTTCTGGTTCTGGAACATCTTTCACTAATGCATATCAAGTTGGTGACTTCATTAAAATTACTGATGGTGCTAATACTATCAACGAAAGAATTACCGTAATATCAGGTGTAACTGATTTACAAGTTGCAAATACATTCTCATATTCAAGAAGTGGTGTGACACTTGCTCATAAAACTAATTTCCCTGATGGTTATATCTTTGATTTATCATCTAATGGTTCTGTCACTTCTACATCTACTCAGCATAGTATTAACTTAGGACAAGCAAATCTTGCTTCTACGTTTACTGCTTCAGTTTACTTTAACGTATTAAGAAGTGATGCTATTCAAACTGCTAAGACAGTATCTAAAGATAAGTTCATTCATATTAATACTAATACTAATACTGCGACAAATAAAGGTCCATGGTCATTAGGTGTTGCTGACGCATTCAAATTAGTTGCTGTATATAAAGGTTCTAACACAGGAGTTGCGACAACCGATACTGATGTTACAACTCATTTTGAATTAGATAGTGGCATGAGTGATGGATTTTATGATACTTCATATCTAAAACAAAAGGAAACAAGTTCTCTTGACTTATCTGCCTCTGGGTTGATGGTTAAGTTTAATTACTTTGGTAGAGATACTTCTGCTGGTATTGGTTTCTTATCTGTAGATTCTTATCCAATCGATGATACTAATCTTGCGAATACTGCTGCGATTACAACTCAAGAAATTCCATTGTTTAGTTCTCCTACAAACAATAAAAGGTTTGACTTGAGAGATTCTGTTGACTTCAGACCTATTAAAACGAATACTGTAACACCATCTGCGACTGGTACTGTTGCATCGGCACCAACTAATCCTGCTATATTGACTACATTTAGTATCGATTCTGATGGTGCTTATATGCCTACCCCAGATGAGAATTTCCAAACTGATATTCAGTTTTACCTTCCACGTAAAGATAGAATATTAATGAATAAAGAGGGCAATGTAATTGTTACTAAAGGTGTTGCTTCTATTGTTCCAAGAACTCCTGAAGAAACTGCTGGTGGTATGACACTTGCTGTGGTAGAAATTCCACCATATCCTTCGCTGTCACCATATGTTGCTAAGAATTATAATAGGACTGATTACCAAGTTACATTAGATCTTGAAAATAACCGCAGATACACTATGAAAGATTTGCGTGTGGTTGAAGAAAGAGTAAAGAATTTAGAATACTACTCATCACTTAATGCACTTGAGTCATCTGCTAAGAATAAACAAATCTTTGGTTCTACTGGAATGGATAGATTTAAGAATGGTTTCTTAGTTGACAACTTTGATGGTCATAATATTGCTGATGTAAACAAGGCAGGTTATCGTGTTGCGATTGATAGAACCAATTCACTTCTAAGACCTAAATTCCTTAGATCTGATGTAAGTTTCACGAATGATTTGGATCAGACTTCGACAAATATGGTTAGGACTGGTGATTTAATCACTCTATCATATACTAATACTGCATTATTAGATCAACCATATGCTAGTAAGATGAGAAACCCTGTACAAGAACTAACATTCAATTGGCATGGTGAAATTAATTTAAACCCACCTGCTGATAATACTGGTGATACGACTACGTTACCTGATATTCAAGTAGACTTCAGAGGAATGTATGATGCTATTGCTAATATTGCAGACCATATAGGAACTGATTGGGGTGCTTGGAATACTACATCTTCATCTGTTGTTGCGTCAAGAGAAATATCCAGACGAACTTGTCGACAAAACCAATGTGGTTTTACTACTTTATTTGGTGGACAAAGGTTTACCTCTGTCACGTCTCAGGATACAGTTCAAACTAATCAAATTAGACGAGGTATTCAATTATCTGCAAGTCCTTCTACAGAAGTTATATCTTTGGGTAATTTTGTAACTAACGTTGCTGTAAGAGATTTCATACGTTCAAGACTTATTCAGTTTACTGGAACACGTATGAAACCTAACACACGTGTTTATGCATATTTTGATGATGAGAAAGTATTTGATTACGTTACTCCTACCAATTCATCTTTTGCTAATACAGCAAACGAAGGAACTGCAATAACAACAGATTCTTCTGGTAATGTTTATGGTGTGTTCCGTATCCCTAACGATGATACATTAAAATTCAGAGTTGGTACAAGACGTTTTGAGTTAAAAGATATTGCTGATACTATAACTTCATCAGATTTAGCAACTACTTCTGCTCATGGTGATTATACAAGTATTGGTTTAGATATAACACAACGTGGTTCTTCTATTAATATGGTAACTCCTCAGATATCTAGAAACGAAGTAACAGACAATAGAACAATATCTTCTACAACCACAAGTTCAAGGGGTTGGAGATGGATGCCACCAAACCCACCTAACAATGACCCAATATCACAAACATTTACAGTGGTTGCTGATGAAGCTGATGGCGCATTTATTACTAAACTCGATTTATTTTTTGGTAAGAAGTCAAGTACGTTCCCTATCACGGTTCAAATTAGAGAAGTTGAAAATGGTTTCCCTACTACAACAATCGTTCCTTATGGTTCTAAAACTTTACAACCTGCTTCAGTAAGTGCTAATACTACTATTGCGAATACTGCTACGTCATTCACCTTTGACTCACCTGTATTCTTAAAGAATAATACTGATTATTGTTTTTCTGTTTTACCTGGAGGAAACTCTGACGATTTCGCATTATGGGTTTCTAAATTGGGTGGGAAAGATATTGATACCAATATGCTAATTGATAAACAACCTGCTGCTGGTGTGATGTTTACTTCTGCAGATAATAAGACTTGGTCACCAATTCAATCTGAAGACATTAAGTTTAAATTACATAGAGCAGACTTCACAAGGAATACAGGTACAGTTTACTTAGAAAACGATCCAATCGATTACTTTAGTGTAGATAACTTCTACGGAACATTTAATAATGCTGAAAAAGTTATTGGTGAAGGTATCGTAACATTGAGTGGTGTTAGTGGTAATGCTGCAGGTGTTTATGTTACAGTTGGTACGACTATTGCTAATAATTCTGGTACTGCAGCCAATGGTGTTGTTAGAAGTATTGTTAATGAGTATGCTAATGGAACAGTTATTGTTAAGGTTGATCCATACAATCCAAGTAAGTTTGCTACACTAGCAACTGGTAATACAACAGTTAATATTTTAAGTTCAGACTTCACTAGTGGTGCTGGTCAAGTGAAAACGTTTACTGCTAATACTAACAGTGGTTTTGTTAAGTTCGTAGATGTCACGCATGGTAAGTTATATATTGATGATTCTAGTGGTTCATTTGCTAACGGTTATATCCGTGGTCAAGTATCGGGTGCGACTTCAAGAGTAACGACTGTTGATGATATTCGATTAAATACTATTGTTCCTAAAGTTCCTTTAATAACTTATTCAAATACTACATCTTCATTTGGTATTAGAACTACATCTACTTCTGGTACAATTAGTTCTACTTATGAAGAAATTGCATTGGGTGTAGAAAATACATTTAATGATGCAGAAAAGAAAGTGTATTCTAAAACAAATGAAACTGCTTTAACAGCAGTAGATGGTTCTAAGAAAACTTTAACAATTAAAGGCACATTTAGTACAACTGATACTAGAGTTTCTCCTGTTATTGATAATACTAGATCTAATGGTATTGTTCTAGGAAATGATATTAATAATATATCAACAGAAGAATTTAAAGAAGTTGGTAATTCACTTGTTAGATATATTTCTAAACCGATTGAATTATCTGATGGTCAAGATGCTGAAGATCTAAATGTATATTTAACATCATACAAACCATTTGGTACTGATATTAAAGTGTATGCTAGAATCCACAACGCAGAAGATGCAGAAGCATTTACTGATAAAGATTATACACCATTAAAACAAATCACTGCAAGTAATACTTATTCTGATAGTGTTGATACTTCTGACCTTAAAGAATTTGAATATGGGTTTAGTGCGAATACAGATGGTCAAGGGTTCTTGAGTACTGCTAACTCTCATGCTCGTCTACATAGTGGAAATAATGATGTAGTTGCTTATCGTTCTGCTGGTGGTGGTATCTATCATACATATAAAACATTCGCAATTAAAATTGTTATGACTTCAGAAGGTACTAATATTATCCCATTGGTTAATGATATGAGAGCAATTGCATTACAAAAATAATGGAAGTAGTTAATATACAAGATAATGAGGATTTAATCAGAGACGTTTCAACAAGAGCAATCTTAAACTCTGATATGTCCTCACTAGAAAAATATAGAGCGAGAAGAAATAAGGAAAGAGAAATGAACGATGATGTTCAAAACTTAAAGCAAGATGTTAATGAGATTAAATCTATGCTTAAACAACTATTAGAGAAATAATATGTCAGTAACAATTTCAAATACTAATTTAACCCACAACTTTAATACGTGGCGAACTAACACCAACCTATTATCAGATGCTATGAGCAACAATGTTGTCACGGTTTGGCGAGGTGGTGCTAATCGAGGTGGTAAGGTTACAGGCAATGGCCATATTTCTGGCACATTCTCTTCTACGAATCTAAGAACAAGTGTACTTAAAGGTGGTAACACTACTGTTGGAAGTTCGATTACAATTAGTTCTAATACAACAGTAGACGGAACATCTCTTGCAATCTCTGCTAATACTACGTTCACTGGTAATGTAAACTTTACGTCTGTCGGTACTGATAGAATTATATTAGGTGATGCAAGTAGAATTAGATTGACTGGTGGTTCTAATAACAATATTATGGTTCAGAATAATTCTGACGAAATTCAATTTACAGCAGACCCAATCGCAAATTCAATTACGATTGCTGCTGGTAATGTTCAAACGTTACTAGATGCTAAGGAAAATGCTGGTGAATCTGCTGATCAATCAATAGCAATGTCAATTGCGTTAGGATAGAGATATGGGTGCAAAAGCAAATATAATCATTGACCAAGGTGCTGACTTCGCAACGTCTATCACCGTTGCTGATGTTGACGGAAACATTGTCGATTTATCTGGATACACCGCAAGAGGTCAAATCAGGAAACACTACACTTCTTCGACAAAGACTGATTTTATTATCACATTCGGGATTCCAAGAACGGAAGGAGTTGTTAATTTGACTCTATCAAACGCAAATACTGCTTCGATGGAGGCAGGTAGATATGTTTTTGATTCAGAATTAATATCAGGTGCTGGCGTTGTTTCTAGAATGGTTGAAGGAATAGCAACAGTGACACCTGAGGTAACGAGGTAATAGATGGCAAACTTTAAAGTCAAGTTGACACCAACAACTCCAAACTTTACATTAAAGAACACTTCAATTCCTGCTGCTAGAATTGATAAGATGGACGACATCGTAGAAGTTGCTGATAATAAGGTAGATGGTGCTGTACTTGTATATAAAGCAACGACGGATAAGTACGAATTGAAAAAGGTTTTAACTTGGGATGCTGCTGCTGACAATTATAAAGTTGACGGCGGTGAGTTCTAATGTCTGCTAATACTCTATTAACAATAAAACGCAGTCAGTCTACTGATACCCCACTTGCGTTGTCTAATGGAGAAATGGCATATTCATAT
>ENA-OREN01001155-OREN01001155.1-marine-metagenome-genome-assembly--contig:-NODE-1155-length-32602-cov-6.162183_pt1 | contig 32602 bp, 28 predicted proteins | sample MGYA00248624_ERZ508555 | MGnify/ENA primary metagenome ERZ508555 (study PRJEB26222, sample SAMN06267773) | marine metagenome | isolation source: Saanich Inlet, British Columbia, Canada | place...
CCACTTAGGGCCGCAACCAAACCAAAAAACTTGGCTATCTCTTCCAATCCCATTATTTATAACTCTTCACAACAAACCAATTACTTTATTTTCTTTAAAAGAAAAACAAAAATCAAGACCACAGCAAGAACCATTCCTGAACTTACAATGCTCGAGATAAGTGTTCCAAAAAATTCTTTTTCATTAAAAAAGGAGTTAAAAATTATAGCCGCGACTCCAACTATCACATACAAGTAAGCTGGTATTTTATATTTATTCTTATTTTCTTTAACTACATTAACATTCTTATCCCTTTCTTGATTATCCACTGTAGCAATTGGACCTAACCAAGGATCATCTTTTTTTGTCATAATTATTCACCGTAAATCATTATTAGGACAGCCTTATTCTATGTAACAGCATAACGCCTGTCACCCCTCTGGCTGGCTTTGTTATGAGATTAGTATAAGCCATACTCATTGCGATTAATGTCGTCTTTTGCTATTTCAATTAGGTCGTCGATAATATTTATAGAATTAGAGGTTTTCGCGTCCTTAACAACTTCATCTGTGGCTGAGAAGATATCACCCACCCCATCATCTTCTTTAGAAATATAAATTCGATATTCGCTAGCTTCTTCGACAAAATATACTTGAAGCTCATATTCGTTCCCATGTGCACTATGCACATCCTTTTTTACCGGTCTCATATGTGTAAACATTACTCCTCCTTTATCTCATAACAGTTAACTATACAGAATTAGTAATTATTGAGTTAGGCAGACTCTGTATAGTTCCACAAGATCTACATGTGCTAGAGGCAAAATCTAATATTCTATGTTTTTTCATATCAACGATCATGACACTGTCACTGTGGCAATTCAATTTGAGTTTTGTAACAAAATGTAACAAGAAAGATGGTCATATTTGCTGCACTAAGAAGAATAAGTATTGATCTATTAAGCCTATTTTTGAACGCAATAACAACCTCTCCAAATGTACAGGTATCAAAAGTATACAAATATTTTCACACGACCTTACCAACAGTGGTGAAGTGGAGGTTACAAGAAAGTGTAGTGGTGGTTGGATGCTTGAAAGGTCAACGATTTGGGGTGAACAAAACCCGTTGTGGCTGTAGAATACCCCGTTTCCCAATTTTTGAGGCACACCCATGTCTGAGATCAAAAAAGTCGTACTCGCCTATTCCGGTGGTCTGGATACCTCCATCATCCTCAAGTGGCTGGAGGATGTTTATGATTGTGAGGTGGTCACCTTTACAGCCGATATCGGTCAGGGTGAAGAGGTGGAGCCTGCACGCGCTAAGGCAGAGGCGATGGGGATCAAGGAGATCTACATTGATGATCTGCGTGAGGAGTATGCGCGTGATTTTATCTTCCCGATGTTTCGTGCCAATACGATCTATGAGGGGGAGTATCTGCTGGGTACCTCGATAGCCCGTCCACTGATTTCCAAGCGTCTGGTTGAGATTGCTAAGGAGACCGGTGCCGATGCGATTGCCCATGGTGCAACCGGTAAGGGCAATGATCAGGTCCGTTTTGAGCTGGGTGCCTATGCACTGATGCCGGATGTAAAAATTATTGCTCCATGGCGGGAGTGGGATCTCACTTCACGGGCTACCTTGATGGCCTATGCCGAAGAGCACAATATCCCGGTCGATTTCGCACAACAGGGGAAGAAATCGCCCTACTCAATGGATGCCAATCTGCTCCATATCTCTTACGAAGGGGATATTCTGGAAGACCCGTATGCAGAGCCAGAGGAGGATATGTGGCGCTGGAGTGTCTCTCCTGAGAATGCACCCGATGAAGCGACTTATATTGAGATCGATTTTGAAAAGGGTGACCCAACCGCGATTGATGGCGAGGCGCTGAGCCCTGCTACCATTATGGAGACACTCAACAAACTGGGTGGTGACAACGGCATCGGTCGTGATGATATTGTCGAGAACCGCTATGTAGGGATGAAGTCTCGTGGCTGTTATGAGACTCCCGGAGGTACCATTCTGTTGAAGGCGCACCGTGCGATAGAGTCACTGACTCTGGATCGTGAGGCGGCGCATATGAAGGATGAGTTGATGCCACGTTATGCAAATCTGATTTATAACGGTTATTGGTGGTCACCAGAGCGCACTATGTTGCAGGCGGCAGTTGATGAGACCCAGAAGGTGGTTAACGGTACGGTACGCCTGAAGTTGTATAAGGGGAATGTGATTGTGGTTGGACGAAAGTCTGCAACCAACAGCCTCTTCAATGAAGAGATTGCCACCTTTGAGGAGGATGCCGGTGCCTATGACCAGAAAGATGCAGAAGGATTTATCCGTCTCAATTCACTGCGTTTGCGGATTGGGGCGAAACAGGGAAATTAAGCGGCAAGTCTCAAACGACAAGCTTCATGAGATATGGCTTGTAGCCTGTAGCTGAAAAATGGAACCTTCCGTCAAGAGAGTCTTTACCGACCCCGTCCATTTTTTCGCCTTTGGTTTTGGTTCGGGGTTGGCCCCGTTTGCGCCCGGAACCTTTGGTACTGCTGCTGCAATTCCGCTTTACCTGTTAATGGCACCACTCTCACTGCCACTTTATCTGGCACTGGTTGTGGTTTCTCTTGTTTTTGGTGTTTGGGTCTGCGGTAAGGCAGGGGCAGATCTCGGGGTACATGACCACGGTGGTATTGTCTGGGATGAGTTTGTGGGGCTGTGGATTACACTGATTGCAGTACCCGCTGGATGGGAGTGGATTGTTGCCGGGTTTCTGCTGTTTCGGCTGTTTGATATCTGGAAGCCGTGGCCGATTGGTTGGGCGGATCGACAGGTCTCTGGAGGGTTGGGTGTAATGCTGGATGATGTGATTGCCGGTCTCTATGCCTGGCTCATTTTGCAGTTGGGGGTGGTGTTACTTTAGTCTATCCGTAGCCTCGGATCAGTCAGACTGAGTAGGGGAGTTTGATGGAGGCACAAATTCCCCCTTGTGGACGGTTGCTTAACTGTAACGCACCATCATGTGCTTCACAGGTTTGGGAGACGATCGCAAGCCCTAAACCAATTCCGCCCGTTTTTCTGTTTCTGGAGGCATCGACCCGGAAGTAGGGCTCGGTAACCTGACTCAAGAGTTGCTCATTAATACCGGGACCGTTATCCAGGATCTTGACGGTCAATGCGTCACTCTGTTCATACAGCTCCACCACGACTTGGTCACTGTATTGAAAGGCATTGTCGAGTAACTGCTGTAATGCGCGTTGGATATGGATCGGCTGACAGTGGCAGTGCTTGCCGATCTCTCCATGAATGGTAAAGTGTTTTCCCCGTTCAGCCATTGTTTGTTGCAGGGAGTGGATCAGGGCGTGTATTGAGGTCTTTTCGGGTAGCTCCTGCTGCTCTTCCCCACGAAGATAGTTGAGAGAGGACTCTATGAGATTTTCAACCTCTTTAAGGTCGGACAGGCTTTTATCTTTGGTTTCTCCCCGCAGCAGTGTGGTAACTCTCAATTGTAGCCGGGTGAGGGGAGTACGGAAGTCATGAGAGATCGCCTTGAGCATCTGCCGCCGGTTTTTAGACTGTAGCAGCAGTCGTTTGTTGCTGAGTTGTCGTTCTCGGTTGGCGCTTTTCTCACGCTGAATTTGGGATGAGATGAGGTAGAAATAGAGGAGTGAGCCCAATATAAACAGAATCCAGGTATAGGTTGAGATGACAAAAACAGGGATTTCCCCATTCCGCTCAATCGCCATAGGGGTACCACTGTTCGTGAGTGGTCGCCTCTGCTGGATGGTGTAGTGCCAAAAGCTGGAGTGGTTTTCTCTGTGGTTGCGATAGGTGAAGAGAGGGTACTGCACTCCAGTGAGCAGATTGGTTTGTAGCAGTATTGTGGTTTCATCGGCCACTACAGGGGCCATTTTAGAGGGGGCGATCAATAGAGCAATTGCAGGTAGTGAGCGGTCCGGATTGCTCATCAATAGATAGTAGTTATCGTGGTTGAGGGGGAAAAGCTTACTACGCTGTAGACGAGGTGGCGAAGGGGTGTTGAAGAGATCCCGGATGTGATTGACAGAGTAGACCTGTCGCTTTGATAGTTCTGAGAGTGTACCTTGCTTGCTGTAAATAAGGGAGACGGGTGGAATCTGTTTTGAACCATTGTTCAGTTGAGGTGCAAACTGTATGACAGCCGCAATTTGTGAGTGGGGACTGATCAGCGGCTCAATCAGTCCTGGAAAGGTTGTAGCTTCGTTGTCAGTAGTCGATGCAGAAATGGCAGTCAGGCTTTCGAGTGTGGCCTCATTCATCGAAATAGAGGTTTGAAGTTGCTGTTGTGCTTTTTCGGAAGAGAGGAAATGCTCTTTCTGTAGTTGAAACTGATCATTGAGACTGCAACAGAGAGCAATGGTGCTGACGATAAGCCAAAAGGTAAAGGGGTGACGGTATGCTTCCCAGGTGTTGAAAAAATCAGCTTTTGTATGCACAGGGGGTTTAGTCACTATTAAATGGTTAGCTCAAACCATTCCTGAATAAGCCCCTTGAGGCCAAAGTTTGCTCTGGCGGCCTTGCTCGTGAAAGTTTTGCTTCTCAATCGGATCTATCCAGGGATTTTTTAGAGGTGTCTTAATGGCTGTGCAGTGGTTGCACTTTAGAGGAGAGAATATATCCCTCATTGCGGATGGTCTGAATCAGTATCGCTTTATGATCCCCCAGACGGTTGCGGAGCCGGCTGATTCGGACATCAATCGTTCTGGATGAGGCATCCAGTTTGGTGCCAATTTTCTCTGCAATCTCCTCTCGTGTGAGGGGCTGCCCTGCATGAGTCAAGAATAGTAAAAGTAGATCGAATTCAGCACTGGTGAGCGCGATATCTGAGTGACCTTTTCGTACAATGGATCGTTCCGGCATCTTCAGGGTGACATTGCCAAAACAGACACTCTGAATGAGCTCTCCCTCCAGTGGAGAGGTTCTGCGAAAAATGGCATGGATACGGGCCAGCAGCTCTTCAGGCTCAAAAGGTTTGGTTAGATAGTCATCGGCACCAATTTGCAGACCGTGGATACGGTCAGCTGTCTCAGTGCGTGCAGATAACATCAGGATGGGGATGGAGCTGTCTTTACGGATAGACTGTGCGATTGAGAAGCCATCCTCTCCGGGTAGCATGATGTCCAGAATCAGCAGTGCAATCTCTTGCTGTTCAAGAATGGCTTGGGCACTTTTACCATCCATGACCGCAGTTACATTGGGGAAACCGTTATTGATCAGGTATTGTCGCAGAAGGTCTCTGATTTCTGAGTCATCATCAATAATGAGAATGTGTTCTGCATAATTCATAACAATCATTATATCGATGATTGTTGGCTCGTTGTGTAACAAAATGTAACAGAGCTTTCTCCTTAAATATCCAGGTGGTTGTCCGAGAATAGAAGCCGTAGCGAGGGGAAGCTGGTTTGAGACAGATGATTTTGTCATCATTTGAGGCGAAAAGTTCCACTATTTAAGGAAAAGGTCACCTAGGGAACCTCTGAATAAGTCATGTGTAAATGCCTAACGCCCATAGCGCCCAATATCTTCGTTGAAAACCTTGCTAATAGCCTGCTATTGGCTGCGATCTTCGCCTTGATCTTGGACACTATGGACGTAATTCAAATTACCCAGACTTGTTCAGAGGTTCCCTAGCTTAAGGATGTGGTCTAGCCGAAGTGTTATCGCATCCCCCTGTTCTGAGGTGAAGAGCAGGTACTCCTCACCACTGCGCGTCACGATATCGGTCAGCATAACGGTCTCCTGCTGAAGCGATGCAGATGGAGTCTGCCACTGAAGGTGGACCGGCTTTCGATGGAGAATCGCCAGCTCCAACTCACTGTGTAGTGAACAAGCGACCGGGATATAGGGTTCCATGGGGTTGTGTCAGGTTTTGAATCGCGGCTGACTTTGGAAACGGTTACTGGCTCAATAAAAATTCCAGCAGTGCCTTCTGCGCATGCAGACGGTTCTCAGCCTCATCCCAGACTACACTCTGCTTGCCATCAATTACCTCAGCGCTTACCTCCTCCCCTCGGTGGGCAGGTAAGCAGTGCATAAACAGGGCGTCGCTATTGGCGTGAGACATCAATTCACTGTCAACCTGATAGCGTTTAAAAACCTCATTGCGCGTGGAGCTCTCATCCTCCTGCCCCATGCTGGCCCAGACATCGGTGACGATCAGATCTGAACCGGTTGCAGCCTCAATCGGATCATTCATCAGAGTAAACGAAGAGGTTCTATTTTCAGTTTTGGTAGCGGGTTGTTGCCCAACCTCACTCTTCGGCTCATACCCTTCGGGTGTCGTAATGTTGAGGTGAAAGCCGAAACGCAGTGCAGCGTTCATATAAGAGTGACACATATTATTGCCATCACCAATCCAGGTGACGGTCTTGCCTCGAATCGAACCACGGTGCTCAACATAGGTTTGCATATCGGCAAGCAGTTGGCAGGGGTGGTAATCATCGGTTAGCGCATTGATTACAGGGACAGAAGAGTAGTCGGCGAAACGCTCTACCATCTGGTGCTCAAAGGTACGAATTATCACCGCATCGACCATGCTGGAGAGGACCCGGGCACTGTCTTCAATGGGTTCACCTCGCCCCAGTTGAGTATCTCTTGATGAGAGAAAAATTGCGCTGCCCCCAAATTGAGCCATACCAGTCTCAAAAGAGACTCGGGTTCGGGTAGAAGATTTTTCAAAAATCATCCCCAGAACCTGGTTTTTGAGTGGTTCAAAGATTTCACCAGCATGCTGCATCTTCTTCAGTTCAGAGGCTCGTTGGATCAGTTGCTCCAGCTCACCGGTAGAGAGGTCGAGTAGCGTAAGAAAATGTCTGGTTGTCATGGTTGAGTCTCCTCAAGCGTATGGCTCCACTGGTCGATCAACTGGCAGAGTGAATCTACAATTTGATCAGCCTCTTGCTGTGAAAGAATCAGTGGAGGAAGTAGTCGTACAACACGTTCAGCGGTTACGTTGATCAGCAGTTTCTGCTCTTCGAGCGCGAGCTTGACCAGTGACAGGCAGGGCTGGGAGAGTTCAATGCCAACCATCAGTCCAACCCCCCGGATCTCAGCTACGACGGGGTTTCCAGAGAGTCGCTGCCCCAGCTGTTCGAGCAAGTAGAGCCCCATAGTGGCTGCATTTTTGACCAGCTTATCTTGTTGCAGGGTGTTAATTACCGCTAGTGCCGCTTTTGTCACCAGTGGATTGCCACCAAAGGTGGAGCCATGGTTTCCCGGCTGAAAAAGTTGTGCGCTCTTGCCTCGTGCCAGGCAGGCACCAATAGGCAGGCCATTTCCCAGCCCTTTGGCCAGCGTCATGATGTCAGGCTGGATGGCACTGTGTTGAAATCCAAACCACTCTCCGGTACGCCCCATGCCGGTCTGAATCTCATCCAGGATCATCAGCCAGTTATTTTGATCACAGAGCGCACGGATATCGGTTAGATACTCTTTGTCTGGAATCTGTATCCCCCCCTCTCCCTGAATCGGCTCTACCATTACAGCCACAACCTCTTTTGAGTGGGCTGCAATCTCTTGCAGGGCATGGATGTCATTGTAAGGGGCACGGATGAAACCTTTGACCAGCGGTTCGAAACCCGCTTGTACCTTACGGTTTCCGGTTGCACTCAAGGTTGCCAGTGTGCGGCCATGAAAGCTGCTTTTGACAACAATAATCGCCGGGTTTTCGATATCCTGTTGATGGCCGTAGAGTCGTGCCATTTTGATGGCAGCCTCATTCGCTTCTGCACCGGAGTTGGAGAAAAAAACATTCTCCATTGTGGAAATCTCACAAAGACGATCTGCCAACTGTTGCTGGTTGGGAATGCCGTAAAGATTTGAGGTGTGAAGTAGAGTGGCGGCTTGCTCACAGATTGCCTGGGTTACTGCAGGGTGGCTATGACCCAGTCCGCAAACAGCAATTCCGCTGAGCGCATCCAGGTAGCGATTTCCGTGCTCATCCCAAAGCCAAACACCCTCACCTTTTGTAAATGAGACAGGAAGGCGCCCATAGGTGGGCATAATGGTATTACTCATAAACGTCTTTATTATCTTCAGAAAAAACAAAAACGGCAGCCTCAAAGTGATGCTGCCGATCCATTGAAGAGCTATTGTAACGATTGTTTCTGTTTTCGCAACCTTGAGGCTGTTTACAACATTCAATTGCAGTGCATGATGTACTGGGAGGCCTGAATAAGAGAGGTATCCACTCAATAAACGATACGCGGTTATTCGTAACCTATGGTATTCTTTGTTAAAGAGCTGTCAGAATCTTAAATAATATAATTATAATAGCAAGGCCTTGGGTGGCTGGAGGTTTGCACTGATGCGCAAAATAAAGATGATAGAGGTTGCCCCTGGGATTAGTTGGATTGAAGTCCCCGAGGTAGATCTACGGATACTCTGTGGCTGTCCGGCCGATAGCGTAAAGCATCTGATGAAGCGTGGGTTGATCGTCTTTACAGAGCGTGATGGGGTCAAATATGAGCTTGGACCCAATGCGATCCTCCTTTCCGATGTGCTGCTGCAGAATGGAGAGTTCTCCAGTATGGCAGAATTTCCAGTGCTGCAGATGCTTTATCGTCAGGGGATGATTCTTCCCGGTCACCCCAATAATAATGGTCAGAAACCGCTGTTAATCGGCTCCAAAGATCAGGTGCATGCCCAGATGGAGTATATCTATCGAGGCAATTATGGGCTGGTCTCAAAAGAGGAGATGTTAGCGGCGGGTGCAGATGAGGCTACGGCTGATGAGCAGATGGCGATGAAACTCCGCTTTGCCTTTGGAGCGATTCGTCCCACGGAAGATCTGCTGGACACGCGTGTAGTAGCGGACGGTGCTGTTGAGATTATGGATGGAGTGAGTGTCCAGCGTAAGCAGCAGAATGTTTTTGAGGTGAGTTACGAGGGTGAAAGTGTAGTGGTTGACCTCAACCTGTCAGACGGCAAGGGTTATGAGGTCCCCTATCCACTCGACTTTCATAATGTGACTCGTGGGTATTTCTCTGTGCTGCACTCCGGGCAGGGAGATGGCTGGGATCCCAATCGACCCAGTATGTCCTCTATCTTGATGTTCCAGGGCAAGGTCTACCTGATCGATGTGGGCCCCAATGTGCATGAAAATCTGGCCGCATTGGGAATCAGCCTGAATGAAATTCATGGCCTTTTCCATACCCATACTCATGACGACCATTTTGCGGGTTTGGCAACACTGGCCCGCTCAGGTCATCGTATTGAATACTACGCCACACCACTGGTGCGTGCGTCCGTCACCAAGAAACTTTGCGCACTACTCACGGTAGAGCCGGAGTTCTTTGAGAAATGTTTCAATATTAATGATCTGATACTGGATGAGTGGAACAATATCGATGGGCTGGAGGTGCGTCCGATATTCTCTCCCCATCCGGTTGAAACCACCATTATGCGTTTCCGCTCACTGTGGGAGGATGGCTATCATACCTATGCACACTTCGCCGATATTGCTGCCTTCAGCGTGATTGATGGCATGTTGGAGAGTGATGAGCTGCCGGGTTTGAAGGCAGAGACGATTGCCAAGATCAAAAATGATTATCTTGAGCCGGCCAATACCAAGAAGATTGATATTGGTGGGGGGATGATTCATGGAGATATTGAAGACTTTGCAGGCGATCTTTCTGAAAAGATTATTCTCTCACACAGTGCCGTTCCCTATACGGACCGGCAGAAAGAGATTGGTTCCGGTGCCCCTTTCGGTGCAGTCGATCATCTGATCCCGATCTACCAGAATTATGTGTGGCGCTTTGCCGTTGAGTATCTGAAATCCTATTTTCCGACCGCATCTGACTATTACATGCGGATTTTGCTTAATAACAAGGTAGAGCTGTTTAATCCAGAGGCGATTATATTGAAAGAGGGGGCCGTCAACAGTGAGGTATTCCTCACCTTGACCGGCAATGTCGAGATGTTAGGGGCAGCGGAAGGGGTCAACTGTATTCTCTATGCAGGGACGATTATTGGTGAGAATTCGGGCCTCCTCAAACTCCCTTCGCCCTATACCTATCGCAGCACCAATTTTGTGCAGGCACTACGGATACCCAGCTCGCTATTTAAGGTATTTGTCTCGCAGAATAATCTTCATGATGAGATCAGTAAGCTGGAGGAAAGAAGAGACCTGTTAAACCGTATGCCTCTCTTTAGTGAAGCAATCTCTTATGCCCTGAAGAATAAGATCTCTCATACGATGGAGTCGATGAGTTGTGCGGCTGGTGAAACGGTCAATATTGATCAGGATGCGCTATTTATCATCTCATCCGGTGTGGTAGAGGACAATTTTGAGGTTCAGCTTTCGGTTGCAGATTACTTTGGAGAGGAGCGCTCCATTCTGAGCCATGAGAGTACGAGGCAGTATCGAGTGGTTGAGGATGCAGAGTTTTATCTGATTCCGGGAGGGCTGTTACGTGAAATACCCATTCTGTTGTGGAAGGTGATGGAGGGGCATGAGCGGCGTGCTGGAAAATGATTGAGGGCGAAATTCGCTTCAGAGGTTCCTTAACCCACAGAACGATATCGCTCTCCTTCCGGTATCCAGCGCTGAATTAATTTCTTAACCTGCTCCGGCGCATGGTTGAGTAGATCGGGAGCCACCTGCTCCACCAAAGGGATCAGGTGTTGATCTTGTGTCAGATCGGCGATCTTGAGTTGTAGCGCACCGGTCTGCCGTCGGCCCAGCAACTCACCGGGACCGCGCATCTCCAGATCCTTACGGGCAATCTCAAAGCCATCGGTCGATTCGCGGATAGTTTTCAGCCGCTCGGTTGCAACCGGACTCAACGGGGCACGGTACATCAATACACAACTACTCGCTTCGGCACCTCGCCCGACACGTCCCCGCAGTTGGTGGAGTTGTGACAGCCCCAGCCGCTCGGCACTTTCAATAATCATCAGGCTGGCATTGGGGACATCGACCCCCACCTCAATTACGGTGGTGGCGACCAGAATCTGAATCTCTCCACGATGGAATTGCTCCATTACACTCTCTTTATCAGCAGCGCCCATTTTGCCGTGGACCAGTCCAACCTTCAGGTCGGATAGTTGCTGCTGGATCTGCTCAGCACTCTCTGTGGCAGCCTGACACTGTAATGCTTCGGACTCCTCAATCAACGGGCAGACCCAGTAGACCTGTTTTCCCTGCTGACAGTTGGCGTGGACTCGCTGCAGGATCTCATTACGTCGGCTCTCCGGGATGGTGACCGTTTTGATCGGGGTGCGTCCCGGTGGCAACTCATCGATGATGGTGCTGTCGAGGTCGGCATAAAAGGTCATCGCCAGGGTGCGGGGGATCGGAGTGGCAGTCATGATCAGTTGGTGGGGAATCGTGTTGCCCGACTCTCCCTTCTGCTGCAGAGCATATCGTTGATCGACCCCGAAGCGGTGCTGCTCATCGATGATCACCAGAGCCAGCTTGTTAAAGTGAACCTGTTTCTGAAACAGCGCATGGGTGCCAACAACAATGGTGCAGCTACCACTCTCCAGTTGATCGATGATCGCCCGGCGGGGTGCAGCTTTCATGCTGCCAGTGAGTAATCCGGCCTCGATCTTGAGTGGGGCCAGTAGTTTGTTGAGGACCTGGTGGTGCTGGCTTGCCAGCAGTTCTGTGGGGGCCATCAACGCCACCTGATAGCCGGACTCTGCAGTATGCAGTGCAGCGCAGAGGGCAACAATGGTTTTGCCGGAACCGACATCTCCCTGTAGCAATCGCTGCATCGGGTAGGGGTGGCTGAGGTCTTTGAAGATCTCATTCAGTGCTCGCTGTTGCGCACCGGTCAGGGTGAAGGGGAGAGTGGTCAGAAACTGTTTTACCTGTGGCTGATCAGCAGGAAGCGGTATCGCCTGTTCAGTACGATGCTGCAGACGAATCAGTGAGAGTGAGAGGTGATGGGCCAGCAACTCCTCCAGGGCAATACGCTCATGGCAGCGGTGAAGCTGCTCTTTGCTGGTGGCTGCCGTGGGACGGTGAAGAGTCTGCAGTGCTTCAGGCAGTGATGGAAGCCCTTGCCGTGATGAAGCTGGTAGCAACTCCTCTACAGTGGCTAGTGCCACTTGCAAGGCTTGCGTGGTTAACGAGAATAGGGTGCGTTGGCGGACTCCTTCGGTTGCAGGGTAGATCGGGGTGAGACGTTGATCCAGTGGCGGTGGTGGCTGGTGGCTATCCCGTAGCTGATATTCAGGATGGACCATCTCCAACCCGGAGGGGCCACGACGGGTCTCTCCAAAGCAGCGGATGGTACGCCCGTTCTGTAGCGCTGCCTGTTGTGACTTGTTGAAGTGGAAGAGGCGGATCGTGAGGCTGCCCGTCTGGTCTTCAAGTGTGCAGAGTAGTGAACGCCGCTTGCCGAAGCGGATGCCGCTACCGGTAATGGTCCCCTCAACCAACTGCTCTGTAGCAGGGATCAGCTGGTTGATGGTGACGAGTTGGGTGCGATCCTGGTAGCGGATCGGCAGGTGAAAGAGGAGATCAGTGACCGCATAGAGTTGCAATCGCTGCAGTTTATTGGAGAGCTGTGGTCCAACCCCCTTGAGCGCAGAGAGTGCGGTCATCGCTCAACCTTATTCCAGCTCCATTACCCCATCCATCTCTACCCCCGCGTCTTTGGGAAGTGAGGCGACACCAATAGCGGCCCGGGCCGGATAAGGCTGCTGGAAATAACGCGCCATCACCTCGTTGACCAGTGGAAAGTGGTGCAGATCGGTCAGGAAGATATTGAGCTTGGCAATATCATTGAGGTTACCCCCAGCGGCCTCGGCGACTGCTGTCAGATTTTCAAATACACGTACAATTTGTGCCTCCATATCACCCTCAACCATCTCCATACTCTCTGGGATCAGGGGAATTTGGCCTGAAAGATAGACAGTGCTGCCGACCTTGACCGCTTGTGAATAGGTGCCGATTGCCTGTGGCGCTTTGTCAGTCTGAATAATGGTTCTGCTCATAGTGTCCTCGTCAATAGTGAATGAGAAAGGGGTTATCCCTTATTATCCTTTGAGTCGTTGAATGGTGGAGACTGGTTTCAGTTTACGAACTTTACGCATGATTGCGGCCAGATGTTTGCGGTCAGTGACTCTCAGGGTAAAGGTAAGGGTATTGGTACGACCATCCTGATCATCCATCGATACATGGTCAATGTTGGAGTCCATCTCCGAGATGGTGCTGGCGATGATTGCCAGTACCCCCCGTTTATTGGCTACCTCTACCCGGATCTCGGTGGGTAGATCACGCCCTCCATAGTCAGACCACTCAACCGAGACCCACTGCTCAGGGTGGCTCTGCATGCTGGCGTTGTTATTACACTCGTTACGGTGAATGACCAGCCCCTTACCGGAGCTGATATGACCAATGATCGGGTCTCCCGCAATGGGGCGACAGCACTTGGCAAAGTGGACCACCATCCCTTCGGCCCCCTGAATCATCAGTGGACGTTTTGCATCGCTGTTGCGTCCATGCAGACGCCGCCTTAACAGGGGTGACAGCATCGACAGCGGATTGCGCCAGCGCGTCACCTTTTTGCTGCTGTCATTCCAGTCTTCATTGCCGGGGCTGCTTTTCAGGCAGCACTGTATCAGGCTTCCAGACACCAGCTCTGCCATACGTCGCCCCATACCAATCTCGTTATAGAGGGCATTGAGGTCATCCACCTGTAGTTGAACCAGTAGTGGGTTCAGATCCAGTTTTTTGAAGCGCTTTTTGGAGATGTTATGGCCGGAAAGTGCCTTTAACAGTAACTTTTCTCCCAGTTGAATCGCCTCTTCCTGCTGTAGGTTTTTCAAAAAGTGGCGGATGTTGCTGCGAGCCTTACCCGTGGTGACAAATTGTAACCAGCCGGGGTGAGGTGTGTTGTCGGGTGAGGTGGTAATCTCTACGGTCTGTCCATTGAAGAGATGGGTGTTGAGAGGGGCTGGCTTGCGGTTGATGCGGGCTGCTACCGCATGGTTGCCAATCTCGGTATGGATACGGTAGGCAAAGTCGAGTGCAGTGGCCCCGCGCGGAAACTCCATAATTTTCCCTTTCGGGGTAAAGATGTAGACCTCATCGGGGAACAGGTCAATCTTGACGCTCTCCAGAAATTCGAGTGAGTTACCGCTGTTTTTCTGTAGATCGAGCAGATCTTGCAGCCACTGCCGCGCCCGTTTCTCGGTACTGTTGATGTTGGAGGCGGCTGACCCTTCACCACTACTCTTGTAGTCCCAGTGTGCTGCAATCCCCTCTTCGGAGATGAGGTGCATCTCCTGTGTACGTATCTGGATCTCGACCGGTACCCCATGTGGTCCGAACAGTATAGTGTGGAGTGATTGATAGCCGTTGGCTTTGGGGATGGCGATGTAGTCTTTAAATTTACCGGGAACCGGTTTGTAGATGCTATGGACGATTCCGAGGGTTTGGTAGCAGGCCTCTACTGAGGGGACCAGTATACGGAAGGCGTAGACATCGAAGATCTCACTGAAGGGGAGCTGCTGGTCCTTCATCTTTTTATAGACACTGTAGAGGTGTTTTTCACGACCACTGACCTCAGCTTCGATCTCAGTCTCCAGCAGGCGTCTGCGGATAGAGACCTCAATGGTCTCCAAAATCTCCTTGCGATAACCGCGAGCCTGTTTGACGGCTTCAGCCAGCACCCGTGCGCGCATCGGATAGCGGTTGTAGAACCCCAACTCGCGCAGCTCTTTGGCAATCTTATTCATCCCCAATCGATGGGCAATAGGGACGTGGATCTCCAGTGTCTCTTGGGCGATTCTTCGACGTTTTTCGCTCTTCAGGCCATCCAGAGTACGCATGTTGTGGAGGCGGTCGGCGAGCTTGATCAGGATCACGCGGATATCACGGGTCATCGCCAACATCATCTTGCGGAAGTTTTCCGCCTGCGCCTGTTGGGGGCTCTCCATCTGGATGCGGGTCAGTTTACTGACCCCGTCCACCAATTCAGTCACCTCAGAGCCAAACCGTTCGGTTAATTCACGCTTGGAGTGGTCTGTATCCTCCAGCACATCATGCAACAGGGCTGCAATGATGGTGGTATGGTCGATGTGCATCTCTGCGAGGATGCGAGCCACCTCGATTGGGTGGTAGATATAGGGTTCACCGGTCAGACGGCTCTGACCATTATGCGCCTCTGCCGAGAAAAGGTAGGCGGCATATATCTTACGAACCTGCTCCTGTTCAAGATAGCTCTCCAGTATGGTGAGCAAATCACTGATCAGGAACATGGTGCGTAGTATTGGTGGAGCTTAGGCTTTGGCCTCTTCTCCATGTGTTTCGGTGGTGGTCTCACCCTCTGTTGTCTCTTCACCCTCATTATCGGCCTGATGATCAAATGCCTGTGCGGCTGCAGCAATTTGATCCAGTACTTCGCGGCTCATCAGACCGGCAGAGATTTCACGCAGTGCAACTACAGTGGGCTTATCGTTATCCAGAGGTACCAGAGGCTCTGCTCCCATGGCAAGCTGTCTTGCACGCTCAGCGGCAATCAGGGTCATGTCAAAGCGGTTATCAATCTGTTCCAGGCAATCTTCTACGGTAATGCGCGCCATTCGTTATTACTCCAGTCTCACTACGAATCAAAAAGGTCGGATATTTTATATAAATTTAGAGACTTACTCAATCTATTTTCTAAATCAAATGGTTATTGGTGGGTGAAAACTGTAAAAAGAGGGTGTTATATCTCTTGCTGTATTAAGGCTTGCAGCAGGCTTTGGTGGTGCATCTGCTGCTGTGGAGTCTTTAACCGTTCTGCGAGGAAGATGGTTTTCAGAGCCTCCCTGGCTTGTTCAAAATCATCATTGATTAAAAGATAATTATACTCATCGTAGTGAGACATCTCGTTCATCGCATCACGCATGCGCCGCTCAATGATCTCGCTGCTATCCTGGCCCCGATGCTTTAGCCGCTCTCGCAGTGCCGACTGGCTGGGTGGAAGAATGAAGATGGAGATGGATTCAGGAATCTGTTGACGGATGCTGCGGGCACCCTGCCAGTCAATCTCCAGCACCACATCGACCCCGCTCTGCAGAGTATCCCGTACCCAGATTTCAGAGGTACCATAAAAGTTATCAAATACCTGAGCGTGCTCCAGAAATTCACCGGCCTCAATCCCTTGCTGAAAATCATCGATGGTTGTGAAGTTGTAGTGAATGCCACTCTCCTCTCCGGGACGTGGATCACGTGTGGTGTGTGAGACCGAAAGCTGTATTCCTGAGAGTTCAGGCAGCAGAGCCTGTAGCAGGCTTGATTTTCCTGCACCGGATGGGGCGGAGAGAATATAGAGGTTTCCTGTTTTCATGGTTGCTGCACTCGAATGGGGCTATTTTTTCCAGAAGGCGGGGGAGAAGAGTACCAGAATACTGAATACCTCCAGTCGTCCCACCAACATCGCAAAGCTGAGAATCGCCTTTGCCGGGTCATTGATGGTTCCGTAATGGGCGCCCACTTCACCCAGTCCGGGGCCGAGATTGTTCATGCAGGCCGCCAGCGCAGAGAAGGCGGTAACCTGATCCAGTCCGGTCGCCATTAACAAAATCAGCATGATAGTGAAGCTGGCGACGTAGAGCGAGAAAAATCCCCACACCGCAGAGATTACCTTCTCTGGCAGTGGTTTGTTGCCAATTTTGACGGAGATCTGTGCGTTGGGGTGGATCAGACGAGCAATCTCCCGCATTCCCTGGCGGAATAGCATCAGAAAACGGATGACCTTCATCCCGCCGCCGGTTGACCCTGCACAGCCACCGACAAAACTGGTGAAGAGTAGCAACAGTGGGAGAAAGCTGGGCCAGTTGAAATAGGTGGTGGTGGAAAAACCGGTGGTGGTGCCGATGGAGACCGCCTGGAAGATTCCATGACGCAAGGTCTCTCCGAAACTGCCAAAAGTACCGGTGATCATCAATGTAACGACGGTGATGACGGTCACCGTGGCGAGGATGCCAATATAGGTACGGAACTCTGAATCTTGCAGATAGGGGCGAACAGTAATGCGGGAAATACGGCTTACAGCGAGGTAGTGGAGTGAAAAGTTGACCCCGGAGAGCAGCATGAAGAGGATCGCAATACTCTCGATCAGAGGGCTGTTGAACCATCCGATGCTGGCATCATGGGTGGAAAAACCACCAATGGCTACGGTTGAAAAGCTGTGGGCCAGTGCATCAAAGGGGGTCATTCCTGCGAGCCAGTAGGCGACACCACAGGCAATGGTCAGCCCCAGATAGATATACCAGAGTGCCTTGGCAGTCTCAGTGATGCGGGGGGTCAGTTTGTTATCTTTGATCGGGCCGGGGGTCTCGGCACGGTAGAGCTGCATACCACCAATCCCCAGCATGGGCAGAATGGCGACCGCCAATACAATGATTCCCATCCCCCCCAGCCACTGTAATTGCTGGCGATAGTAGAGGATCGATTGGGGGAGTGCATCAATGCCGGTAATCACCGTGGCACCGGTTGTGGTCAGTCCTGAGAGTGACTCGAACAGTGCATCTATAACGCTCATATGAGGGGTGGTGCCGAAAATAAAGGGGAGCGCACCTGAAATCCCCAATACCGCCCAGAACAGTACGACGACCAGAAAGCCATCCCGGATGCGTAGCTCCTTTTTGATGCCACGCACCGGCTTCCAGATGATAAAGCCGGTGACAATAATGATTGCAAAGGAGAGGATGAAGGGAAGGATAGCCCCATCCTGGTAGAGGAGAGAGACGATGGCAGGAGGCACCATCGTCAGGCTGAAGATCATCAGCAGCAGACCAAGAATTCTCTGGATGACGTGAGGTTGCATCAGTGTGGTGTTAAAAGAGAGAGAAGCTGGTGGTTGGCTGAAACAGTTTTTCTACGTCGTGGATGCGGTGCTTGTCAATCAGGAACAGGATTACATGGTCGTTTGGCTGAATCACCGTATCATGGTGTGCGATTAAAACTTCATCTCCACGCACTACGGCACCAATCGAAGCGCCACGAGGCAGTTTGATTTGATCAATGGAGTGGCCGACCACTTTGGAGTTTTCATGGGCGATGGCTTCGATCGCCTCAGCGGCACCACGACGCAGGGAGTGGGCTACCACCACATCACCCTGACGTACTCTGGCCAGCAGTGAGCTGATGGTGACCTGTTGCGGTGAGATTGCGATATCGATGACGTCACTCTCCACCAGATTGGCGTAGGCGCGACGGTTGATCAGTGTCATCACCTTATGCACCCCCAGCCGTTTGGCCAGCATGGAGGAGAGGATGTTGGCCTCATCATCACTGGTGACAGCGATAAAGACATCGATATCTTCAATGTTCTCTTCTAAAAGAAGCTCCTTATCAGCGACATCACCGAGCAATACAATAGACTCCTCCAGCTCCTCAGCCAGACGCTGTGCATGCTGTGGGTTGTGCTCAATGATCTTGACCTCATAGTCACTCTCAATTTTTTTTGCGAGGCTCTGACCGATGTGGCCCCCGCCTGCAATCATGATGCGGCGGTAGGGGCGGTCGAGGCGACGCAGTTCAGCCATCACCGGCATGATATGTTCACTGGCAGCAATGAAGTGGACCTCGTCATCGACCTCAATGATGGTCTCTTTCTTCGGCAGAATGGGGCGTCCCTTGCGGAAGATGGCAACAAAGCGCATATCAATATCGGGCATGTGTTCCCGGACATTCTCCAGCTCATGTCCCACCAGCGGGCCACCATAGTAGGCACGTACCGTCACCAGTTGCACCTTGCCATCAGCAAAATCGAGTACCTGCAGAGAGCCGGGGCGGTTGATCAGCTTGGCGATGTAGTCGGTTACCTCCTGCTCGGGGCTGATTAACATATCCACCGGAGCACTGTCATGCTGGAACAGCTCGGGGCGCTCCAGATATTCGGGGGCACGAACGCGGGCAATTTTGTTCTGAGTGTTAAACAGGAGTGAGGCAACCTGACAGGCAACGATATTGACTTCATCACTATCGGTCACAGCCAGCAACATCTCGGCACTTTCGGCCCCGGCGCGCTCCAGTACTTTTGGGTGGGAGGCGTGGCCGATCACTGTACGGATATCGAGGCGGTCTTGCAGGGCATGCAGAGCATCTGCATCCAAGTCCACCATAGTGACATCATTCGATTCCAGCGCCAGATTCTCTGCAACCGAGGCCCCTACTGAGCCGGCTCCCAAGATAATAATATTCATGGCTCAGGCAGATTTTTAGGGTCGATATTGAGTGCTTTCAATTTACGATAGAGGTTGGTGCGTTCTACACCAGCTCGTTCAGCTGTCTGGGTTACATTGCCGCGAGTGTCGATCAGGTGGAATAGCAGGTACTCATGTTCAAAACGCTCACGAGCGGCCTTGAGAGGAAGCTGGAAGGTGCCGGGATTTGTAACCCCGTGAGTGGTGGCAGTGTTGGTACTGGGGTGGCTGATCTGCATGGATAGCATGGGGGCAACCTCTTCCTGGCTGATCTCACCCTCGTTACCCATGATTAGCAGCCGTTGTACCAGATTCTTTAACTCCAGTACGTTGCCGGGCCAGCTGTACTGTCGTAACAGGTTCATAGCTGCCATGGAGAAGGTGCGATAGGGGAGGTTGTGATGCTGGTTAAAGTGGTCAATATAGAAATTGAGCAGCTCCAGTGCATCCTCCGGGCGTTCCCGTAGTGGTGGTACCTCAAGCGGTACCCCATTGAGATGAAAATAGAGATCTTCACGAAAACGTCCTGCGGCCACCTCTTCGGATAGATTTTTCTGGGTTGATGCAATAATTCTGAAGCGGGGCTGGATCGGTTCTGTGCCGCCAACACGGAGAAAACTGCCCGCCTCCAGCGCACCCATCAGCCGGGCCTGAGTACTGGCAGCCATCTCTCCAATCTCCTCCAGAAAGAGTGTTCCCTGGTTGGCCTGCTCTAAACGACCATAGTGGATCTGACCATTCGCTTCGCTTCCAAATAGCTCGGTATTGGTGTTTTCCGAGGCCACAGAGCTGACAGACATCACAATGAAAGGCCCCTGCTGCTGCGGACTCTGCTGGTGAACATAGCGGGCAAACAGTTTTTTACCCGCCCCCGATTCTCCGCTAATCAAGATCGGCATCGGGTGTTGGGCAATGCGCTCTGCATTGTTGCGTACCTGCTCCAGTAAGCTACTTTTGCCCGTGGGCTGGGTGATGCTCGTAGGGCGGTCTTTCTGTAGCGTCAGATTTTCCTGCTTGAGGCGGGAGGCCTTCAGAGCGTTGTTGAGTGTCAGTAACAGCTTGGCCAGGGAGAGTGGTTTTTCCAGAAAGTCATAGGCCCCCAAGCGGGTTGCCTCAACGGCAGTCTCCACCGTACCATGTCCGGACATCATGATGATGGGGAGGGCTTCAGCCTCACCGGCATCGGCCCACTCTTTGAGCAGGGTGATGCCATCAATGTCAGGCATCCAGATATCGAGCAGAATCAGATCCGGGCGCCGGGCCTGGTAGGCGTGACGTGCAGTGCCGCCATCTTCTGCGGTCTCTATCTCAAACCCCTCATCTTCCAGAATATCACGTACGGTATTACGGATCTCAGGTTCATCATCAACGACCAGTATGTAGGGTTTCATGGTTTTTCTCCATTGCTCAGGCGCTCACGGGTTGCCGGGGGCAGAGCAGTCTGATGTCGGATCGGAAGGGTGATTTCGAAACAGCTGCCCTGGTCCATACTGAACAGATCAGGATCAAGCAGGTGAATCTGTCCGTTATGCTCTTCAATGATTCGTTTCACAATAGCCAATCCTAACCCGGTTCCTTTCGGTTTTGTTGTGGCGTATGGCTCAAAGATCTGTGATCTCAGCACATCGTCAATACCGGCACCATTATCGCAGATTTTGATCAGCAACGTTCCATCACTGCTCCAGGCCGTGATATGGACATCTGCAACCTTCTCTTCACCACTGGATTCCAGCCCGTTTTTGATCAGATTGTTAAGAATTTGCCGTAGACGATCATTGTCGGCCTCAATTTCGCTCAGTGGTGACTGAATATTGAGTTCAATGTGTCCCGGATGCTGTGCCCGATAGAGATCGGCCACCTCTTCCAGGAGTCGGGCAGGATCAAAAGTGGAGAACTTGATTTTGGGGGCACGGGCATAGTCAGAAAAGGCTTGGACCATTCGCTTCAAGGCATCTACCTGTTGAATGATGGTGTGAGTGGCACGGTCCAGTACCTTACCCTCCTCCGCGTCCATTTTTGAGAGATAGCGGTGGCGCAGTCGGTCAGCAGAGAGCTGAATGGGGGTGAGCGGATTTTTGATCTCGTGAGCCAATCGTCGTGCAACCTCACTCCAGGCGGCATTTTTCTGTGCTGAGACCAGCTCGGTCACATCATCAAAGACCACAACATACCCTTCCAGGGTGTCATGTTCCTGCAGCGCACTACCGCGACAAAACAGGTTTCGTACCCCTTTGGAGGTGGTGATGGTGAGTGAGTCGCACCACTCCTGATCACCATCCTGAATACGTTTTTTCAGAAGATCGGTGAGTGGTGAAATGATCGGGTGGTGTTGCGCCACAACCCCGATGGGGATACCGGGTGTGGGGTTCATTTTACTGTCAAGAATGGAGCAGGCCATGGTGTTGGCACGTTCCAGTCTGCGTTGTGAATCAAGAACCATGACCCCGGAAGAGAGGTGGGAGAGGATCCCCTCCAGTCGAGTGTTCTGGTGTTCGATCAGTTGCTGGCTCTGCTGCAGGTTTTTATGGGTATGGTCGAGGTTGAGCATCATGTCATTGAAGGACTGCACCAGAAACCCGAGATCGTCGTGAGAGCTGTTGGTGATGGGCTGGTTATAGACACCGGAGGCAACGGACCGAGTCCCTTTGGCCAACTCATGGATGGGTGCAATCAGACGGCGGGTCGAGTAGAGGGCAAACCAGAGTGCGCTCAGCAGTGAGAGCAGCAGAATCAATATAAAGGCGATGTTGTAGACGGTATTTTGCTGGTCATCCAGATAGAGCCGCTTTTTGTTGCGCATTACCGCATCGTTGATCTTTTCCTGTCCCAGTTCAAGCTGTTTGGGGATGGTGTAGTAGGAGGAGAGGATACGGTGCTCGCCACTCTCCGGGCTGAAGTTGCGGAGTGGAATCACCACATGAAGAATCTGATTGAACTCTTCATGGGTCTGGATCTTGTGGTAATCAAGTCCCTGCTGAACCTGACTGACAATCAGGTTGTCGAGTGGTTTGGGGACCAGTTCGGGTTCGGAGAGCAGACTGCTGAAGCCAATCTGGTTGCCCATTCTGTCGTAGAGCACCAGCTCCATCGCCTTGTTGGCATCCCGAGCCTCTTCCAGCAGGGGGTCCACTATACTGCGCGGGGTCGTGGAGAGCGCCGCGCTGAGTTGGTAGAGATTTTCAATGATCCGTTTCTTCTTCTCGTTGAGTGCGGTCTTGTAGAGTTCCCGAGACCCCTCCAAAGCATGCATAATCTCATCCTCCCCTCGATCCTGTTGACGCAGAATCTGGATGGTAAAGAGGGAGATGATAATGATTGGAATCAGTGCCAGAGAGACAAAGATGGTGACAAAACGGGAGTGGAGTCGTGCTCCGGCCTCTCCGGCAATAAACCGTTGTACCAGTTTGTAGAGGTTGAGTGAGATGGTGGAGAAGAGCAGTGACAGGCCAATGGCGCTGCTGAGGACAATAAAGGGAAACAGGCTACCGATGGTGTCAGGGTCGTTGATCGCCTCAGCCAGCAGAGCAAAGGCGAGGATGGTGGAGACGCTGCCAATGACAGTGAAGGTCTTCACCACAGGTTGGCTTAACCAGGAAGAGGTGGAGTGGCTCATGAGGACTCTATTGTTGACTCAAGAGTTGATTCAGAGGGTGAGGGAGAGCGTATGCCAGCCACTATCCAGCTTCCACTCCGGCCATAGATAGGGGGTGTAGAGGTAGGGCTGGATCAGGCCGGGCAGGGCTGACTCATCCAGAGAGGCGCGAATTTTTGCCTGGTACTCTTTTTTGGGAGAGAGCATATCCTTTTTAACCGAGAGGGCATCATGACGCTGTTCCATGCGCTCTAGGGCCTGTTCAATGGTGTCATAGGTTCCATGGGTATTGTTGTTAAGGCTGATCAGATAGAAACGATTGGTGAACTCGCGGTAACTGAGTACAAAACGGTGCTCCACATGGTGGATTACACGGTTCTTATCCCAAATGGGGGTCACCTCCTCAATGGCATATTCGGCAATAAAGACGATCGGGATTCCGTTTTTGAGGGCATCGACTACACTCTCTTCCAGCTTGTAGGAGAACTGTGCGCTAATCAGGTAGTGTTGCGGGGTGTCGAGAATCTCCGGTTGGGTAATGGTGATCTCTGCAGTGGCGGTTTGACACCAAATCAGGCTGCTTAGCAGTAGAGAGCGTAACCAGACCATTATGCCTCTTCCCCTTTTTGCAGCAGTGCGTAGTAGAAGCCATCCATGCCACCTTCACCGGGCAATAACTGATGGCCTGCACCGGTAGAGTGACCACAAGTGAGTGTGATCGACTGTACCCTGGCATCCGGGTGGCCTTTGAGAAAGTGGGCGATCTGCTGTTCGTTCTCCTCGGGGAAAATTGAGCAGGTCGCATAGAGCAGTGTTCCCCCCTGCTGCAGCATCCCCCAGCAGTTTTCGAGGATGGTGTTCTGCAGTTCGACCAGGGTAGCGATATCGCTTCTACGCCGTAGCAGTTTGATATCAGGATTACGACGTATCACTCCGGTGGCGCTACAGGGGGCATCCACCAGGATCCGGTCAAAAGGGGTGCCATCCCACCAGGAGTTGAGAGCGGCATCACCTTTGATCAGTGTTGCGGTGGCCTTGATACGCTGTAGATTCTCTTCTACCCGCTTCAGTCGCTCGCCATCCCGGTCCAGAGCAATCAGCTCTTTGAGTTTGCTCTGCTGCTCCAATAGGTGGGCAGTTTTCCCGCCGGGTGCTGCGCAGGCATCCAGTATTCGTTCGCCGGGTTGTGGGTCCAGCAGCAGTGCACTCTGCTGTGGGGCCTCATCCTGTATCGATATTTTTCCCACTTCAAAACCGGGAAGTTGCCCTACAGGAACCCCTTTACTGAGAGTGATCGCGGTGGGAGAGTGCAGGGATGGGGTTGCTTCAATCTGTTGGGCTTGCAATAGTTGCAGATAGGCATCTCGGGACCCCTGCTGTAGATTTACCCGTAGTGTCATCGGAGGGCGTTCAATATTGTGATGCAGGATATCCCGCCACTGCTGTGGCCAGCTGTCCCGTAGCTTCTGTACCATCCAGTCCGGGTGGTTATTCTTCTCTGCCAGAGTCTTTTTATTGGGGCCGGTCAGACTCTCTGACTCCCGTTGAAAGCGTCGCAGTACCGCATTGACTACACCACTGGCCCACTCTTTTTTTAAGATCTTGACCGCATTGACGGTTTCAGAGAGTGCGGCATGGTCCGGGGTGCGCATATAGTGGAGTTGATAGATTCCACTTAATATCAGCGCGTGGAGGTCACCGTCCTTATTTTTGAAGGAGCGTTTCAAGAGCTGTTTGGCAATCCCTTCGAGCTCGTAGATATGGCGCAGTACGCCGTAGCTGATCTCCTGAGCCAGAGCGCGATCTGCCGGTTCAAGCTTTTGGGTCGCGTGAGGCAGGGTTACGGCAAGTGAGTGGTGTTGGCTGAGAACCCCTGAGATTGCCTTGGCGGCTGCTACACGGGGTGTCCATACAGTTTTATTTTTCATATGCTGAACCGGAGTCCACTCTCTTTCAGTTGTGGCCGGGCATTGAGAAAATCGGCAACCGGCATGGAGCGTTTGCCGGGGAGCTGTAGTTCCAGAATACGTAGTTGCCCCTCGGCTGTAGCGATATCAATCCCCTCGCTGCTGATTACAGTGCTCTGTCCCGGTTCTGCTGAGGTTGGGAGTGAAGATGAGATCACAACCGCATGGCGGATACGCACCATCTCACCACTCCACAGGGTTTGGGCGACAGGCCAGGGGTTGAAGGCATTAATCTGATTGAGAATCTGTTGAGCCGGTTGACCCCAATCAATCATCGCCTCCGCTTTGTTGAGTTTCTCGGCATAGGTGACATCGGCCTCATTTTGAGTTTCTGGCTGTAATGCCCCCTGTTCAATCAGCGCAATTGTCTTGAGTAACGCTTCAGCACCGAGTGTTGCAAGGCGATCATGCAGCGTCTGTGCATTGTCATCAGCCTCAATAGGGGTCGTGGCCTTGACCAGCATATCCCCGGTATCCAGCCCCTCATCCATCTGCATGATTGTGACTCCGCTCTCTGCGTCACCTGCATGGATGGCACGTTGAATGGGGGCAGCACCACGCCAGCGTGGTAGCAGTGAGGCGTGAATATTGAGGCAGCCATTGCGTGGGGACACCAGTACCGCCTTGGGCAGGATAAGCCCATAGGCAACCACCACCATCAAGTCTGCATTCAACGACTCGATCTGTTGCTGTTCTGCCTCATCACGCAGGGTTGTGGGCTGAAATACGGGGAGACTCGCCTCCAGTGCCCGCTCTTTGACCGGGCTTGCCTTCAGTTTACGACCGCGTCCGGCGGGACGGTCCGGCTGGGTATAGACCCCGATCAGCTCATGGTCTGATTCCAGTAGCGCATTGAGTGCAGCCACTGAGAAATCAGGGGTCCCCGCAAATAGAATTCTCATGGATCATAATTTCCTGGTTACATTGTCTCTTTCTGCTGCTTCTCTAATTTTTTTCGAATCCGTGTCTGTTTCAGCATGGAGAGCTGGTCAACAAACAGTTTCCCCTTCAGGTGATCCAACTCATGCTGTATACAGATGGCAAGCAGCCCTTCAGTCTGTAGTTGAAAAGAGACCCCGTCCCGATCCAGCGCCTCCACGGTTACACGTTCAGCACGAATCACCGTCTCGAAGATACCGGGTACTGAGAGACACCCCTCTTCCTGCTCATCCTCACCTTCAGAGGCGATAATTTTGGGGTTGATCAGGCACAGGGGTTGATCTTTCTCCTCTGAAATATCGATTACAACAATACTATGTGGCTTATCGACCTGGGTAGCAGCAAGGCCGATACCGGGTGCAGCGTACATGGTCTCCAGCATATCATCGAGTATCTGGCGAATCTCATCGGTTACACTTTCGACTGGGACACTTTTTTTGCGCAGTCGAGGGTCAGGGTGTTTCAGTATTTCTAACAATGCCATAATTTTTTAGCGATAATGGTTTGAATTTCGGGAACCTCTTACATTGGATGATATCGTAACAGATATGAGTAGTGTGCAATATGGATAGCGTTGCAGCGTGGTTGATTCTTCACCATGCACCGACCGTGGGTGCGGTTACCTTCGTAAAGGCATTGGAGCAGTTTGGTTCACCACAGGCGGTGCTCGACTGTGGTCCAACCGCGCTCAGGCAGAGCGGGGTCTTTAAAAAAGCAGCCGTTGAATACCTCACGGCCCCTGAATCAGAGCAGTTGCAATCTATTGAGCGGGATCTGGAGTGGCTTGAGCAGGAGGGGAGTCACATCCTGACATTAGAGGATGAGGCCTATCCTGCACTACTCAAGGAGATCACAGATCCACCGCCACTCTTATATGTACAGGGGCAGGTTGACCTGCTCTCAATGCCTCAACTGGCGATTGTTGGAAGCCGCAACCCCGATGCGCTGGGGCGAGAGATGGCACAAGATTTTGCACAGAGGCTGGCGCGGGCAGGTTTGACCATTACCAGTGGCATGGCCCTGGGGATCGATACCGAAGCGCATCACGGGGCGCTACAGGGTGGGACGACGATTGCTGTAACCGGTACCGGACTCGATCGGGTCTACCCGGCAAGGAATCGTGAGCTGGCGCACCAGATTGCCATTCAGGGGGCGTTGATTTCAGAGTTGGCGATTGGCACAGAGCCGCGTGCAGAAAATTTTCCCCGAAGAAACCGTTTGATCAGTGGTCTGGCACTGGGTACTCTGGTGGTGCAGTCTGCACGCAAGAGTGGTTCCCTGATTACCGCGCGTTTGGCCATGGAACAGGGGCGAGAAGTATTTGCAATTCCGGGTTCCATCCATAATCCGTTGTCGCGCGGAAACCACTTGCTGATTCGTCAGGGAGCCAAGCTGGTTGAGACTACGGAGGATGTTGTGGAGGAGCTGGGAGGCATGCTCCATCTGCTTGAGACGCAGCTGGAGGATGAGGTGACGGACCTTGAGCCTCCGTCAGAGGACAGCGTTGAGGGCCAAATTCTTGCTGCAATAGGGTATGAAACGGTGCAGTTAGATCAGATTGTTAAACTTTGTGGATTGACGGCAGAGGTTGTTTCCCCGATTATTATGCGCCTTGAAATTGAAGGTTTGATTGCCTCGTTACCCGGTGGTCGGGTCCAACGTCTACAGAAGTGAGTGGAAAATGCTAGAAATTTTGATGTATCTGTTTGAAAATTATGCACATGAACCGGTTGAGGATAATGCGACGCCAACCGTGATTCGTGAGGAGCTGATGCGTGCAGGATTTACAGAAAAACAGGTTGAGCGCGCATTTCTCTGGCTGGAGGGGCTTGCGGGGCTGGAAGGGGGAGGTTCAATCACGGTGGGTCAGCCGTTACGCAGCTTTAGAATTTTCTCTGCTGCAGAGTCCGCAGTGATCGGTGCCGAAGAGCAGGGGCTCTTACTCTATTTAGAGCAGTTGGGTGTGCTCAACTGTGAAGCACGTGAAGCGGTTGTTGACCGGGTGATGGCCTTGGAAACCGATGAATTTGATGAAGAAAAGCTTAAATGGGTGGTGTTGATGGTGCTCTTCAATCAGCCGGGTGCGGAATCTTCCTATGCCTGGATGGAGGATTTTGTCTATGATGATGCACCGGAGTGGGTTCACTAACCGACCTCTCTCATATAAATTACCACTTTAGAAGCACCCTAACCACAGAGTACAAAAGCCAGTGAGTAAAAATCTCGTTATTGTAGAGTCCCCGGCTAAAGCCAAAACCATTGAGAAATTTCTCGGTGAAGAGTTTTTGGTGATGTCGAGTTATGGTCATATACGTGATCTGCCGGGTAAGGGGATGGCGGTTGATATAGACAATAATTTTGAACCCACCTACGAGGTGAGTGACGATAAGACCAAAGTAATCAATGAACTCAAACGGGCCAGCAAAAAGGCTGAGATGGTATGGCTGGCATCGGACGAGGACCGCGAAGGGGAGGCCATTGCATGGCACCTGGAACAGGTGTTAGGGCTGGATGAGGATAACAGTCAACGCATTGTTTTTCATGAGATTACCAAACCTGCAATCCTTGCGGCCATCGAAAATCCGCGAGGTATCAATCGAGACCTGGTAAATGGTCAGCAGGCGCGTCGTATCCTAGACCGGTTGGTCGGTTTTGAACTTTCACCCGTACTCTGGAAGAAGATCCAGACGGGCCTTTCAGCAGGCCGCGTACAGTCGGTTGCAGTGCGTCTGGTGGTGGAGCGTGAACGAGAGATCGAGGCCTTCGATCCAGTCTCCTCCTTCAAGGTGAACGCGCAGCTTGCCAACAGTGAGGGAACCAAATTTGAGGCCAAACTGCCAAAGGATCGTGAGGGAATTGAAGATGCAGAGCAGTTTCTCAAACGGGTAAAAGGGGCCGACTACCAGATCCGCAAAATTGAGAAGAAGCCGGCAAGCCGTTCGCCCCGTGCCCCGTTTACGACCTCAACGTTGCAGCAGGAGGCATCACAACGTCTCGGTTTCTCGGTGCGTCAGACCATGATGGTGGCACAGCGTCTCTATGAAGCGGGCAAGATCACCTATATGCGTACTGACTCGGTTAACCTCTCTGAGCTGGCACATGCCCAGGCAGAGGAGGTGATCAAGAAAGATTACGGTAGTGAGTATGCGCAGCAGCGTCACTACAAAACCAAATCGGCGGGTGCGCAAGAGGCGCATGAGGCGATCCGTCCCACCGACTTTGGCAAATCAAAAGTCACTGGTGAGAAGAATGAGCAGCGTCTCTATGAACTGATTTGGCAGCGTACTATCGCCTCACAGATGTCTGATGCACGGCTTGAGCGCACCACAGCCACCATTGATATCTCCAGTGTGGAAGAGCACCTGGTTGCCAGGGGAGAGATCCTCACCTTTGAAGGGTTTCTCAAGGTCTATCAAGATCGTGGCAAAGAAGACTCCAAGCGTCTGCCCAACATTCGAGAGGGAGAGTCGCTGCAACTATCGGTAATGCACGCTCAGGAATCCTTTACCCGCCCACCCGCCCGTTTTACCGAGGCAAGTTTGGTGAAGAAGCTGGAGGAGTTGGGGATTGGCCGGCCATCAACCTATGCACCGACCATCTCAACCATTCAGAACCGAGGCTATGTGAGTCGGGGTGAACAGGAGGGGCGTGAACGCACCATCCGCATTCTGGCACTACATGGTAGCGAGATCCGCAATGAGGACAAAGTGGAGATGACAGGCTCTGACAAGGGCAAGTTGATTCCACAGGATATCGCCGGCGTAGTGACCGACTTTCTGGTCAAATATTTTTCAGAGATTATCGACTATAATTTCACTGCCCGGGTTGAGGCGGAATTTGATGAGATCTCCAGAGGTGAGCTGGAGTGGCGTGAGATGTTAGGACGTTTCTACCAGCCATTTCATCAGGATGTAGAGGGATCTGCCGATATTTCTCGTGAAGAGGCCTCACAGACCCGTCATCTGGGTACAGACCCTAAAACGGGCCGTCCGGTCAGCGTGAAAATTGGCCGTTTTGGCTCTTATGCACAGATTGGAACTCGCGATGATGAGGAGAAGCCCCTGTTTGCCGGATTACGCCCGGATCAACGCAAAGATACGGTCGCACTAGAGGATGTGTTGCCTCTGTTTGAACTGCCGCGTCAGTTAGGAACCACCCCGGAGGGGGAGGTGGTGATGGTCAATACCGGTCGTTTTGGCCCCTATGCAGGGTTTGTAGATGAGATGGTACGTGATCACCTGGAGGGAAATCCGGTTAAAGGGATCGATCTGGTGGCGCAGAACGTATCGATTGAGCCGGAAGATCCACACACCATTGAGTTGGAACGGGCGATTGAGTTTGTAGAGCAGAAAAAGGCGAGTGATCAAGATAAGGAGATCCGTCTGTTCGAAGGCTCTCCGGTACAGATATTGGATGGGCGTTGGGGCCCCTTTATTACCAACGGCTTCAAAAATGTCAAACCCCCTGCGGATAGCGACCCTGCTCAGCTGACATTGGAGCAGTGTGAAAAACTGATCGAAGAGAGTGAGAAAGAGCGCAAGCGCCTGTCTAAACAGTTTCATGGCGGGGGCTTTACCCTGCTGCGTGACCCCGCCTCTCCACCGAATGCGACACTCAAAGTGAAAGAAGGTAAGTTGGCGAAGGCTTTGCAGATTGTTGAGGCGCTGGAGGAGGCAGGAAAATCTATACGTCTGATCTCTGCCAATGGGGCCGCTGCAATTCGAGCCAGTGAGAAACGACAGGCCTCGGCGGCACTGAAGAAAAAGGCTGCGCCCAAGAAAAAGGCGGTAAAAAAGAAGGCTGTAAAGAAAAAAGCGGCCAAGAAAAAGGTTGCCAGTAAAAAAGTTTCTAAAAAAGCAACATCCTAGGAGAGTTTGTCCGGGATCTATACAAAAAACATATAGAGAGAAGAGAATGAGTGAAAAATTTGTAGCAGTATTGATGGGTTCTGATTCTGACTTGCCAACCATGCAGGCCTGTCTGGATATCTTGAAGAAGCTGGAGATCCCCTTTGAGGTCAAGATTACCTCTGCCCACCGTACCCCTGCGATTACGCATGATTATGTAACCGATGCCGATCAACGTGGCTGTGGTGCCTTTATTGCGGCGGCGGGTCTGGCGGCTCATCTGGCAGGTGCGGTTGCTGCTGCAACGACCAAACCGGTAATCGGAGTGCCAATGAATGGCGCATTGGAAGGGATGGACTCACTGCTTTCAACGGTACAGATGCCGGGTGGAATACCGGTAGCAACGGTGGCGATTGGCAAGCATGGGGCAAAAAATTCAGCTTATCTTGCGGCACAGATATTGGCGACTGCAGATGAGGCGTTGGCCGTTCGATTGGTTGAAGAGCGGGCGGCAAATGCACGTGCGGTAGAGGCCGCGGATGCAAAGTTGCAGGCGCAGTTAAAAGGGTGAATGCGAGAGCTGCCATTCAGAAAGAACCACTACAATAAGAGGCTTAATGGGTCGATAACTCATTGATGAGTTTGATTTGTGGTAATCTTCCTACTAGGACAGGCTCCTAGATGGAGGAAAAGAGGGTGGATAGAGACAGATGAAAGAACTTAAAGGGCTGTTGGTAGCTGTCGGGATTGCCGTGGTTGTGATCATTATACTGGTTTTTGTTCGTTCGGCGACGACTCCGGAGTCAGGAGTAGAACACAGTGGGGTTTCTCATGAAGAGGGGACTGGTCAGCCACCGGCTGGCACCTCTTCTCCAGGTTCTGATAAAAAGTCATCCGCTAAGCGAGTGGTTCAGCAGAAACCTAAGTTGCTTGAAGCCATTATCCAAGGGGGTGATAGCTCAGAGATGGTTGACCATTTACGCAGGATTAGAGAGAGTTCTCAATAACAGGTGTATGGTCAAGATGGTTAGAGTCTCTATCTGTTTTTTGTGCCTGTCTGGAGCTGTTATTGATGTCTAGGGAAGCACTTCAGAAAGCCTTTCAGCTCTCATCAATGCTGTTGGTTCATAAAACTTACCTGTCCTTAACCCACGCAATTATCCACTATTTCAAGAGTTTGAACGGGGTTGAGGATGTTGTCGCCTATGAGATCTTTGAAGGAGCCACCGCTCAGGATGCAGACTCCATTCGCCGTTTTCCAATCTCTCTGGATGAAGACTTTCGAGATAATAATTCAGAGCTGCTACTGAACTGTATTACACAGAGTCAGGGTGGTGTGACCCGTTGTGAAATCGAGGGTATCAAGTGGCTCTTTTTTGATGTGGCTGAGAAAGTCAAACCACGTCGCATCATCCTGATTCAGGGACAGGTGAATGAGGAGGACCAAACGATTGTTGAGGGACTCTATCTTGTCTACTCAAATCAGGTGGCATTGCTGGATTCCAAAGAGCGAGATGCCCTGACTCACCTGCTGAACCGGCAGACACTGGAGCTGACGCTGAATGAAATTATCACCTTCTATCGTGGTAAAGGTCTCAGTAGGCAGCTGAAGAATTCATGGCTGGCCATTTTGGATATCGATTTTTTCAAGAAGGTAAATGATGAATTTGGCCATCTCTATGGGGATGAGGTGTTGTTGTTATTTGCACAGTTGATGGAGAAGGTCTTCCGTAATACCGATTTTCTGTTTCGTTATGGGGGCGAGGAGTTTATCGTCATTCTCAATAATTGTGATGCTGATGGAGCTCATGAGGTGCTGGAGCGGTTCAGGGTAGCGGTTGAGCAGTATCCGTTTCCCTCGGGCAGAGTCACGGTCAGTACCGGATATAATGTTGTGGATGCGACAGATTCTCCTGCTGTGTTGATCGAGGCTGCAGATCGAGCGCTCTACTATGCAAAAAGTAATGGTCGTAACCGGATCAAAGATGCGATGAGTTTGGAGGCAACGACCCCGGTCCTCAGCGCTAACAAAAATTGACCCACCTGTGCTCAAAATAATTGACCCACCCAGTGCGCAGTTTTTAAGGTTTATG
>ENA-OREN01001160-OREN01001160.1-marine-metagenome-genome-assembly--contig:-NODE-1160-length-32512-cov-3.587298_pt1 | contig 32512 bp, 21 predicted proteins | sample MGYA00248624_ERZ508555 | MGnify/ENA primary metagenome ERZ508555 (study PRJEB26222, sample SAMN06267773) | marine metagenome | isolation source: Saanich Inlet, British Columbia, Canada | place...
GTGGGACCGCTCTGCCGTTCCGGTATAATCACCTTGATGAATTGGAGGCAATCATTCTTCAACACCCGGATCAATTGGCAGCCGTTGTGATGGAACCCACGCGTCACGATGAGCCGGCACCGGGATTTCTGGAGGGAGTCAGGAAATTATGCGATCAAACACAGACTGTTTTGGTCGTGGATGAGATCACTGCTGGATGGAGGCTTCACCATGGCGGAGCACACCTCAAGTATGGCCTGCAGCCTGACATTGCAGTATTTGGCAAAGCCCTGGGGAACGGGCATCCCATTGCAGCAGTGATTGGTAAAGGCAAGGTCATGGAAGCTGCACAATACTCGTTTATCTCCAGCTCCTATTGGACTGAGGGTGTGGGGCCGGCGGCGGCTTTGGCGACCCTGAACAAACTGAAATCAGTCGATGTACCTCGGCATCTTACCACAATTTCTGAACGCCTCAGGGCGGGGCTTGGTGATTTGGCCAAGCGGCTCGGCCTTAATATTCGTTTCTCCGGACACCCAGCAATTACGATCCTGTCTTTTGAAGATCCCCAAGCTAGCGCCCTGCAAACCCTGTTTACCATAAGAATGTTGGAACAAGGAATCCTAGCAGGTTCTGGTTTCTATGCTTCATTGGCTCACCGCGAGGAGCATGTGGAGCGTTTCCTGAAAGCTTCAGGCAAGGTTCTGCCTGAAGTTGCGCGGGCTGCCGAAATCGGCGACGTGCTTGAGCGAATCCCTAACGGAGTAAAACATTCCGGTTTTTCTCGTCTGACTTAGACATTACGCTTATGACGATCTGTCACCCTAGCCTAGCGGCCATCAGTTCCATTGATTGGGGAATCATTGTCCTGTACGCGATTGGGATGGTTGCTGTTGGGTTCCATTATTCCAGAAAAATCAATAACACCGAGGATTATCTTTTGGGGGGACGGCAAATGAAGCCCCTCATGGTGGGACTGTCACTGTTTGCCTCTCTGCTGAGTACGATTTCCTACTTGAGCTACACCGGTGAAATGATTCGTTACGGCCCGATGTTCATTACCGGTGCACTTGCCTTCCCACTTGTGATCTTTGTGGTGGGTTCGTTTATGATCCCCTACTTCATGAAGCTTCGAGTCACCTCAGCTTATGAGATTTTGGAGCAGCGACTAGGCCTCAGCATTCGGCTACTGGGATCATCTCTATTCACCTTGATAAGGTTGGTTTGGATGGCTCTGATTATTCATGCAACCACCGACAAGGTCCTGACCCCCGTCCTTGGTTTGGAGGAAAGCTGGACGGTTCCTATCTGCATCCTGATGGGCGTGGTCACCATCATCTACACCAGTCTTGGAGGCCTTCGTGCAGTGGTGTTCACTGACGTGATCCAGTCGGGAATCCTTTTTGGCGGTGGGCTTTTGACCGTTGTTCTTGTAGCGAATGAATTGGGCGGTGTCCGGGAGTTGTGGCCCGGCGAGTGGTTGACGCATTGGGAAAAGCCGAATTGGGGTTATGCCCCAGAAGCTCGCATGACTTTTGTTGGTATGTTCCTGGCTATTTTTTGTTGGCACACCTGCACTGCGGGGTCAGACCAGGTTGTCATTCAACGATATTTTGCGACACGAGACGTCAAGGCAGCGCGAAGGGTTTTGGTAATCAATTTAGTCGCGGATTTTTTTGCGATGTTGCTGATGGCCATGGTTGGCCTTGCCTTGATCGCTTATTTCACTGCAAACCCGGGTATGTTTGGGGAGAATCAATCATTGACTAACAATTCAGATCAACTTTTCCCTAGATTTATTTCCGAGGGACTGCCAGTAGGGTTAACCGGCCTGGTTGTTTCCGGATTATTGGCCGCAGCCATGTCTAGTCTGTCATCCGGAATGAACTCCACTTCATCGGTTATCACCAGTGACTTTATTTCCCGTTTACATTCCGATGAATTAGATGAGAAATCCAAGATAGTCATTGCCCGTTGGGTTTCGGGGCTTATCGGTGTGGTGGTGGTTGCTTTGAGTTTGATTGTGGATCGGGTACCGGGAAACCTGTTTGAGGTGGCCAACAAGGTGGTGAATTTGTTTGTCTCCCCACTCTTTGTCCTTTTTTTCCTGGCCATGTTTGTCAGATTCAGTAACACCAGTGGAGCTTGGTGCGGAGTGTTAACGTCAATAACCATTGCGGTGTTGATTGCCTTCTGGGAGGAAATAACAGGGCACAAGGGCATCAGTTTTCTTTGGATTATGCCGGCAGCATTTGTTGGAGGAACCCTTGTTGGCACGGTTGCAAGTTTCGTTTTAAGAACAAAACAGGAAACATAGATTTATGGCACTTTCATCGATACCCAGAGTTTCACCAAAAAGCATTGAATATGTGAAAAAGGTTCTGGATAGGGGTATTCACAATGCCAGGAACTCGGGCCTTGACGCTGAACTAGAAAAAAAATTCGCAGAACGTTTTGGCCAGCAATATGGGATTCTGATGTCTAACGGAACGGTCACCATGCAGGCCGCGCTTTTGGCTTCTGACATTGGAGTGGGCGATGAGGTGATTGTTCCTGCCTTTACGGTTTTTATGACAGCGGGAGCAGCTTTGTTTGCCAATGCCATTCCGATTGTCGCTGATGTGGATCCGGATACCTGGACCCTGGATCCCAGGGATGTTGAGAGAAAAATCACCTCAAGGACCCGCGCCATTATTCCGGTTTCCATCTGTGGGCTATCCCCGGACATGGATCCGATCCTTAGGTTGGCGAAAGAACACGACATAGTGGTCATTGAAGACAATGCCCAATGCTTTTTAGGCTACTACAAAGAACAGGTGGTGGGTTCGATGGGGGATTTTTCGAGTTTCAGTTTTCAAGGCTCAAAACACATGACATGCGGAGAGGGAGGAATCCTCCTCTGCAAGAATGAGGAAACCGCCACCAAGGCACGCAAGGCGTCGAGCCTTGGCTTTTCCAGTCTCACGGCAGAACCCGGCAACTCGACCATCCCAAAGGAGCTTCGGTGCCACCCCTCGTTCCAAAGACATACCAGTTACGGCCATAATTTTTTGCTTAGTGAACTTGCCATTGCCCTGGCCCTTGGGGAATTTGAGCGGATTGATGAACTTGTCTCGATCCGTCAGGAGGCTGCAAGAGAGTTTGAGTCCGTGGTAGCCGGTTGTGACTGGTTGATTCCACAAAATACTCCGAAGGATCATGTGCACAGTTACTGGACATACGCCATGCGAATGAGCAGGGATGACATCGAGTGGTCGGAGATGAGGCGTTTCTTTGTCGGTTTGGGTGGGGACGGTTATTATGCGGCCTATCAACCAGTGCACCGTGAGCCCGTTTTCCCGATGCTGAGCGATTTGGTTAAATCGAATCCCGATCGCTTTCCGCATTGGTCCGGAAGGATGCCCGATTACAGGGAAACTTCATCTCCTGTTTGGGAATCCATTCAGCCGTATATAATCATGCTTAAAACAAAATATTTCAGCTTGGATTGTGCTCGTCAACAGGCCGAAATTTTAGCGAAAACCATCCGGCATTTTTCATGATTTGTGTCCACCACAGTTTAAACAACGCCCAAGCCGTCGAAGAATCCTTTAACCGTGATGGCTTTGTCCATGTGGAATCCTGTCTATCACAGGAAGAACTCCTTATGGCCCAGAGGCAAATTGAGCGTTACAAGCGAGAAATTGTGCCTGAGTTGAACTCCACAGAGGCATTTTATGAGAACGATAATCAGCCGGAAAGCCTCAAGCAACTTCAGCGGATGGATCAACATGATGAATGGTTTTCGCAGTTCGCACTCCAAACAAGATGGCTGGAACTTGCCGAACAGATGCTTCGGCAGAGGGTGGTTCTTAACGGTGTTGAATGGTTCAACAAACCTAAACTATCCGGTAAGCCGACCCCACCACATCAGGACGGATTCTACTTCTGCCTTAAGCCCGACGAAGCGGTAACCTTTTGGTTTGCCATTGACAGCGTCGATGAGGAAAACGGCTGCCTGCGCTATGCCCGAGGTAGTCATCTTGGTGGTATTCGCCCGCATGGTTGCAGTCAAATTCTTGGTTTTTCCCAGACCATCCTTGACTTTGGAGATGATGATCGTGCTGGTGCCTATGCTGCATTGATGAAGCCCGGCGACATGGTTGCACATCACTCAAGAATGATTCATTGGGCCGGTAGGAACACCAGCAAACGAACAAGGCAGAGCCTCGCCCTGGTATTTTTCTCTGAGAGCGCCCAAAGGGACAAGGAAGCCTTTGGTCGATACCAAGACTCCGTCAACCAGCAACATGGCGAAAACGGGATCCGTTAGATGAGGGAACGTTAGGAATTGCATTCTTGCACTAAAAAGAGCAGCATTATCACCGATTCGACGCACTAAAATGACAAGGTCACTTTTTATTTATTGTTTGTTTTCCATCGCCCTTGGCACCCCATTGGCTTCGGGGGAGGCGAAAGATTCCACCGCAGTTGATATCGCAGACCGGCGAGAGCTTTTTGTCGACCGGTATCTGGTTCAGGCGCTTGAGGGAGAAGCGCGTCAAATCCTTCATCACCCTGTGCCTCGCGAAGTCGTTCTAGTAAGCGATCGACCCTGGGAAGGGAACGGCCTGAACTATGTGACCGTTTTTCAGGATGGTGACTTGTACAAAATGTATTATCGCGGTGGAGATTATGATCGCGGTGTAACCTCATTGCATGAGCAGGTCTATTGTCTTGCCATAAGCAAGGATGGTGTCAAATGGGAACGCCCAAATCTTGGGCTGGTCGAGTTTGGCGGATCAAAGGACAACAACATTCTGCTCACAGAGAAAGACAAGGCGCTGGGTTACATCTGTCATAACTTCAGCCCGTTCCTGGATTTGAATCCTGACGCGCCTGAATCAGAAAGATACAAGGCGGTCGGGGGCGGGCCTTTGTTCCCCTTGATATCAGCGGACGGTATCCACTGGAAAAAAGCAACTGACAAGCCGATTATTACTGAGGGTGCATTTGATTCCCAGAATCTAGCCTTCTGGGATTCCATCCGCGGGCAGTACCGGACTTATCATCGCCAGTTCAGGAGTGGGCGTGATATTATGACGGAAACTTCCAAGGCTTTTTCCTCAGGTTGGAGTAATCCAGTTTTCTTGGAGTATTCACCAAGTCGAGGAGGCGAACTCTATACTAATCAGATCACACCCTACAAAAGGGCCCCACATATTTTTCTTGGTTTTCCGACACGATATGAGGACAGGGGGCTAACCCCTTCAACACGTCACTTACCTCAATGGAAATATCGCCAATTGCGCAGTAAAATTTCCAGGCGTGAGGGAACTGCCGTTACGGAGGGGCTATTCATGTCCAGCAGGGATGGTGCGCGTTTCCATGTTTTTCAGGAGGCATTTATTCGCCCGGGATTGAGAACAAGGGACAGTTGGTTTTACGGCGATAATTACCAGAACAACGGGCTGGTCGAAACCAAGTCAACCCTTGCAGAGGATGCCCCCAATGAACTCTCCATGTATTTGACCGAGGCGACCTTGCAAAATGGCAAAGCGGCAAAGCTCCGCCGTTACTCGATTCGAATGGATGGGTTTGTATCCATCAGCGCACCCATGAAGGGTGGAAAACTAATATCCAAGCCCATTCGGTTTTCCGGCAGCAAACTGTCGCTGAATTTTTCGAGTTCCGCTCGGGGCGGAATTCGTGTCGGGATTGCCGATCCGGAGGGGAAACCGTTGACTGGGTATTCGTTGAATGATTGTCCCTGGATTTATGGGGATTCCCTGAATCGCAGGGTCGAATGGATTGAATCCGATAAGATCGTTGACAACGTGGGTTCCATTGTAGGACAGCCCGTTAAATTGATTTTTGAACTAAAGGATGCCGATCTTTATTCATTCAAGTTTGACTGAACGGTCACGCAAAAGGCGCAAAGGGTTTACGCTGATCGAACTTTTGGTCGTTATCGCCATCATTGCCATTTTGGCATCCTTACTCCTCCCAGCCCTGGCTCAGGCCAAGGAACGCGCTTTGCGTAGTAATTGCCTGAGTAATATCCGACAGCAGGCAATTGCCTTGACCTTGTATGCAAATGACTTTGACGATTTGCTGCCAATCCGTTCGGTTTTTCCCTATTCGCTTTCGCCGGACAACAAAATACCGAGAAGTGAAAAACAGGCAAAAGAATTTCTAACCGGCTTGGGAAAACTCTACCCTTCTTACATACCAAGCCCAATGGTGTTTTCCTGCCCATCGTTGAGAACCAAAGAGAGCATCAATGTGCACTATGATGGACCGTACGGTTGGAAGAACAATTTCCCGCTGCACACGACTGGGGGGAGTAATGGTATCAATTGCAGTTATATCTACTTGTTCGACAGTGATTTTCAAAATTCAAAGCGCTTGGGTGAGCTAAGTAATGAGGCGTTAAGTTCTGATTTTTTCCCACTCGGCTTTGGGGACTTTTGCCATTTGACGGGCTATAACGTAGCCTATGGAGACGGGCACGGAGCTGGGCTGAGAAGTGATTGAAAACACGGCACGACCCGTGGCAATGCTCTCAAAAGAACCCCCCGCCAACTTACATGGTTAAGGCCTTTGTTAATTGGTTAAATTGGATAGGAACCCCGTCAACTTCGGTTGGAGGAGTTTTTTTTGAACATCTGTCTAGTCATACTGTCAATGAGTGCAGAGTTCATTTTTTCATAGTTGGTACCTCGTCAGCTTCGGCTGGCGGGGTTTTTTTGTTGGCAAGCATCATGCTTTGCAGGATATCGCCCGTTTGCGCGAGGCACTGATAACCAATAAACCCGCTGACTCAAGTTGGCGGGATTTTTTTTAGCCTCACCCGTGTCTATGCTGCCAGTTTCTCAGAAAAGATGTTCCAGTATTGCAGCAAAGAAGCCCGAATTCAATGAGGGCGCGAATGCCTTGGTCGAGGTAGAAAAAATAACAGCGGAAAAGGTACTTCGAAGAGTCATGAAAGAGGGGGTGGCGTGTCTGCAGCGTTTTTCTAGCGAGACTGAAGGTTTACCCGGACTCGAGTTGGGTAAAAGGGTTTGCTTAGGAGGATTTTGGAGAGCGTTAAATCGGTAGAGTATCACTTCACCTGTGAGGTGCCTCACTCAAGGACAAAAAATGTTTACACATAAAGCTCATCTCCGGCTTCAGACCACTGACTGATTGGTGTTATTATTTGTAAATATCGTTACAAGTGTTACACGGATAGAAGTGACGATTCCGAAGATATAAAACACAAAATACATCTTCAAACTTCACTGAACATAACCAAAAATGTCTCCGGTTTTGTAACTAGTTGTTCCAGGAATAAACAGATATAAATCCGTAAACCACTGGTTGTGAAAGAGATAATAGAAGTGGAGCGGGCGAAGGGAATCGAACCCTCGTGTGAAGCTTGGAAGGCTTCCGTTCTACCATTGAACTACACCCGCAACCCCACGGAGGCTACCAACCCGGCTTGCGTTGTCAATCCACCTTCTTTAGCCTGCGCTCCGTGAGTTCTTTGTTGCTCAAGGGAGGCCGCCTCGTCGATCCTGCAAACAGCCTCGACGAAATCGCCGACCTGTTGATTGCCGACGGGAAAGTGGTCGCCGTCGGCGCTGATGCGATTGGCCAAGCGCCGGAGGGCACGGCGGAAATTGACGTCACCGGCAAGGTTGTCTGCCCCGGGTTGATCGACATTCACGTTCACTTTCGCGAGCCGGGCCAGACGGCCAAGGAGACCATCGGCACCGGCGCGGCAGCGGCGGCACGAGGCGGTTTCACCACTGTCGTCTGCATGCCCAACACCAGCCCGGCGATCGACAACCCCGGCACGGTGGCGCTGATTCAGGACAGCGCCGAGCGCTTGGCCAAGGTCAACGTTCTCACCACCGGCGCGATCACCAAGGGCCTCGCCGGGGAGGAACTCGCGCCGATCGGCTCGCTCAAGAACGCCGGCGTGGTTGCCATCACCGACGACGGGCATTGCGTGCAGGACAATGATCTCATGCGGCGCGCAATGGAGTACGCCACGATGTTCAACCTGCCGGTGATGGATCATTGCCAGGACTACTCGCTCGTCGGCGCGGGCGTGATGCACGAGGGCTACTGGAGCAACACGCTTGGCTTGCCTGCTTGGCCAAGCGCGGGCGAGGAGATGATCGTCGCGCGCAACATTTTGCTCGCCGAAAAAACCGGAACGCACGTCCACTGCCAGCACATGACCGCCGCCGGGAGCGTGCGGCTCATTCGTGAGGCCAAGTCGCGCGGCGTGCCGATCTCCGGCGAGGCCTGCCCGCATCATTTCACGTTGACCGACTCGGCGATCGCCGGTAGCGACAAGTTTTGGCCCGAGGATGGCAAGGGTGTTTTTTGCGTGGGCGACGGCGACAAGCCGGCTTGGCCGGAGTACGACACGAATTTCAAAATGAACCCGCCGCTCCGCTCCGCCGCCGACCGCGAGGCGGTGATCGAGGGCGTCGCCGACGGCACGCTGGAAATCATCTCGAGCGACCACGCGCCGCACTGCGACTACGAAAAAGAGGTCGAGTTCGCCAATGCACCGTTCGGCATCACTGGCATCGAGAACGAGTTGGCGGTGTCGCTCATGCAGCTTTACCACAGCGGCCGAATGCCGCTGAATGATGTGATCGAGCGGTTGACCGTCGCGCCGGCGAGGCTGATCCATCTCGACCGCGGCTCGCTCGGCGTCGGCGCTGTGGCGGACGTGACCGTGTTCGACCCCGATGTCGAGTGGGAGTTTTGCCGCGAGGACACCGCCAGCAAAGCGGTCAACAATCCGTTCTACGGCTGGACGCTCAAGGGGCGCAACGCCATGACGATCGTCGCCGGGGAAATCGCCTGGCAATAAGCCGGATTCTATATTTCCCAAAAACAGGCTGAAAGCCTGAGTCTGCGTAGCCGAGTGGATGGCGTAAGGGTTCGGCGACAAATCGCTTTCTGCGAGGACGGGGTTTTGCTACAGCATGCGGCGGTTGATTGTTTCACGGATGGCAAAAACGAATTCAAAACCAAGCGCGCTTTCGGGGATGGCGAGGCGCATGGCGGAGCCGCCGATCTCGTGGCTGATGCGCATCAAACTGGAGCGGCCCAAGCTGATTTCGCTCGCGGCCGGTTTTACCGACAACGCAACGCTGCCGGTGGCGGGAAGCCGTCGACTGCTTAACGAGTTGCTCGGAGATGCGGCGCTTGGCCAAGCGGCGCTGCAATACGGCTCGACGGCGGGTGACGCCACACTCCGCGAACTGACGGCCAAGCGCATCCGGCAGCTCGACGGCAATCCCCGTGGCCAAGCGGCGGCCTACGAAGCCAAGCGCACGGTCATCACCCACGGCTCGCAGCAGTTTCTCTATATGGCCACGGAGGCGTTGTGCGACCCGGGCGACATCGTGCTGGTGGAGGATCCGACGTATTTTGTTTACCTCGGCATCATGCAGAGCCGTGGTGTCGCCGGTCGTGGCGTGCGGATGAACCGCGATGGCATTGACCTCGGGCATCTCGAGCAGGTACTCGAGGCGCTCAAGCGCGACGGCAGTCTGCCCCGGCTGAAAATACTGTACCTTGTTTCGTATTACCAAAACCCGACCAGCCGCTCGACCAGTCTGCGGGTGAAGGAGGGCGCGCTGGAGTTGCTGCGCCGCTACGAGCGCGCGGCTGGTCATCCGATTTACCTGATGGAGGACGCCGCCTATCGCGAACTGGGGTTTGCCGGCACACCGTCGGCGTCCGCCCTGGCCGTCAAGGGCGCGGCGGATCGTGTCATTTACTCGGGCACGTACAGCAAACCGTTCGCCACCGGCGTGCGCGTGGGGTTTGGCATCTTGCCGGAGGAACTGCTGACGCCAGTGCTGCGGATCAAGGGCAACCATGACTTCGGCACGAGCCATTTGCCCCAGCAACTCGTCAGCCGCGCGATCGCTTCCGGCCTGTTCGAGAAAAACCTGGCCAAGGTGCAGCGGCGCTACCGCACCAAGGCCAAGGCGATGACCGACGCGATCGCCGAGCATTTCCCCGCAACTGTGAAGTCGGAGCAGCCGGAGGGTGGCTTGAACGTCTGGGCGGCGCTTCCGCGCAAGGCGAACACCGGGATGAAGTCGCGCTTCTTCAAGCAGGTACTCGCCCGCAACGTATTCTACGTGCCGGGCGGGCTGTGTTATGTCGATGACCCGACGCGAGCCAAGCCAAGCCACGAGATGCGCCTGAGCTTCGGGGCGGCATCGGAGGCTGACATTCGAGAGGGCATCCGCCGCCTTGGCCAAGCGATATGATTGGCCGGGGTTGTCGTGTGTGTTAGGCTGTCTTTCGACGATGTTGGATGATCGACCCTACATGAGGCCGGAGGAACCGCGGTTCCGTGGGCCATCGATGCAGCAGCCTTGGACCGGGTGGGCCATTCTGCTGACCATCAATGTCGTGGTGTTCCTGTTGCAGGTTTTGATTGATCCCAAAAGCTTGGATACACCAAGGTTCGAGGAATCGTTAGTTGGGCAGTGGCTTGCGTTGGACTCGAGCCAAATTTCCTGGCTGCTTCCAATGCAATTATTCACTTACCAGTTTTTGCATGGGGGAGTTTGGCATTTACTGATGAATGGCCTTGGTCTGTTTTTTATTGGCAGGGCATTGGAGCCTTCGATTGGTCGTCGGGAGGTCATCGGCTTGTATCTCGTTAGTGGAGTGATTGGGGCGTTGTTTCAACTGGGATTTGCAGAGGTATTCCCAGCGCAATTTGGTGGGCCGATGGTGGGAGCGAGTGCGGGGGTATTTGGGTTCATGGGAGTGCTGGCACGGTTATTCCCATATCGTGAAGTGTATCTACTCCTGTTTTTCGTCCTGCCAATCCGACTGAAACTTCTCTGGGTATTTTGGGGTAGTTTTGCGATTGCGCTGTTTTCAATTTTAGCAGCTATTCGGACTCAGACAGGGGATTCAGTGGCTCACGCGGCGCACTTAGGCGGGTTGTTGTACGGTGCGTTTTACGTAGCCAAGCTGGTTCGGAACGGTGGGTTGATGCGGTTTGTACCCGGCATACCCAGGGTTCGTTTCGTTTCGGACGGTTCGCCCAAGGACTCAGGCGCCATGCGCCGCCGAAACTGGCGTAAGCCCAGGGTGGTTGATACCGCCGAGGTGGACGAAGGGGATTTCATTAGCCGCGAGGTGGATCCGATTCTCGACAAGATTTCCAAACAGGGCATCCAAAGCCTGACCGAGCGCGAGCGCAGGATTCTCGACAAGGCGAGATCTAAGATGTGAATTAATCCATGGCTTTTTATCTAAAAAATAGGAGGTGGCTTGGCTTGGTGTTGGCCATTGCGCTTGGCCAAGCGGGGCATGCTAAAGATTGGGTGAATCTGTTTGACGGCAAAACGTTCAAGGGATGGGAGAAACGAGGCGGGACAGCGGAGTTCGTTGTTGAGGATGGTGTCATTCTCGGGGTTGGTCCGAAGCGTTCGCCAAACACGTTTCTTTGCACCAAGAAAACTTACAGTGATTTTGTGCTGGAATTGGAATTTAAGGTCGATGCGGTGCTGAACTCCGGTGTGCAGATTCGTGCTGCCGTTTATGAAGGGGACACAGAAGTAACAAAGAAGGGGCGCAAAAAGAAAAAGAGGCACCAAGCTGGACGCGTTCGTGGCTATCAGGTTGAGATTGATCCCGATACGACCCGCAATCGGATGTGGACCGGAGGCATTTACGACGAGGCGCGGCGCGGTTGGCTGGCCGATCTTTCAAAAAACAAACCAGCGAGGGATGCCTTCAAGGCGGGCGAGTGGAATCACTTTCGCATTCAGGCCAAGGGCGATGAAATCAAGACATGGATCAACGGCGTGCACGCGGTGACGTTGCGTGATTCAATGGACGCTTCTGGTTTCATTGGATTGCAGGTCCACGGCCAAAGCAAAGATAAGGGACGCGCCGGCAAGCAGGTTCGCTGGCGCAACATTCGCATAAAGGAATTTTAATTGCTGCCCGCAAGGATGCCGCAGTAGGTACGGATCTTGTCGGCGTCGGTGACTTTCATCGAGAATTCTGGAGGGTACAGCGCCTTGCCCATGAAGCAGCGTTCGTTGCGGAACTCCATGTTACTCAGCACCGGCGCACTGCCGGTCACGTGAAACTCTTTCGCTCCGGTTTCGCGTATGATTCGCGGCAGGTTTTTCTCGGTGATGCCTGCGCCGGGCATGATGATGACGTCGTCGCCGGCGCGGCGCACCAGCTCGGCGATCAACTCCACCCCCTCGAGCACCGACGGCTCCTGCCCGGAGGTGAGCAACCGCTCGACGCCGAGGCCGATGATGTCGTCGAGGCTGCGGAACGGGTCGGCTGTGACGTCGAACGCGCGGTGGTAGGTCACCTCGAGAGGCCGGGCGAGTTCGATCAGTTGGCTGGAGCGCTCAACATCGATAGTGCCGTCGGCGTTGAGCATGCCGATGACGACGCCGTTGATCCCCATCTCCTTGAGCGCGACGATGTCGTGCTGCATCACGGCGAACTCGTCTTCGGAGTAAAGGAAGTCGCCGCCGCGCGGCCGGATGATGACGTTGACCTTGATACCGACCCGCTGCAGTGCATGGTACACCGTGCCCATGCTGGGGGTGGTGCCGCCCTCGAACAGGTTTTGGCAAAGTTCGACGCGCGCCGCGCCGCCTTGTTCCGCTGCGATGGCCGAGGCCACCGAGTCGATGCAAATCTCAAGAATGGGTGTGTCGCTCATGGTTCGTTTCGCTCGGCTAAACGTAGCAGAGCGCTTGGCCAATGCGAAGGCGGAACTGTTTTTCGTGGCGCGCGCCGGGGCAAGCGTTATCCTGCGGCTGTGCTGAAGTGGGTGATAGTTGTCGCGGTGCTTGGTCTGGCGGGATGCGCCCTTCCGGGCAAGCCGGGCGGCGGGACGATGGTCACCTCGGTGGCTTTCCGCGTGGAGGGCAAGGTGGTGCGCACGAATGAGCGGCTCAACTTTGTGGTGCTCGATTTTGGCCTGCAGGGGCTACCGGTGGTTGGCCAGCAATTTGCCATCTATCGGCTTGGGAAAAAGGTGGGCCGGGTGCGTGTGTCCGGCCCGGCGTGGGATACTTATGCCGTGGCGGATATTGTCGAGGGGCAGATTTGGAAGGGCGACGAGGCCAAGCTGAAGTGAGCGACGTCAGTTCGGCGGGTTGGCTTCCGCCTTGGCTCCGGTTTGCGTGATGTTGCGTCCGCCATCCTCACGGCTGTACGGCGAGTGGAGGTTGAAGTAAATGCCGCAGAGCGGCGCTGCGCTCTCGCTCTGGCTGAGCATGATGGTGATTTCCTTGTCGAGTGCGATGCCGTGGCGCATGCCGTCGGCCCGGTTTTCGTAGGCCTTGATCGACTTGAGCATGAGGCGCTCGATCGCCTCTAGGCACTCGTCCGGCGTCTTGATGACGCAGACAACGTGGTGATCGTAGGATCGCATCGCCGCGTCGATCTCCTGCCGAAATGTCTCGATGGTCAATTCCATTCGTGTGAGGGAAAAGTTAGCCCCGTTTGGGCCGATGTAAAAACAAAAGAACGGTCAGTCGCCGGAATCGGATTCGCCGGAGGCCTCTCTTTCGCGAAGTCTGCGGAGCAGTTTGCGGACGTCCAGCGCGCCACCCACGATGACTAGTACGGATAGAATCGCGAACAGGCCGCAGGTGCCGATCAGGGTCACTTTCCAGATGCCTTCCCAGCCGGTTTCCCTGTGTAGGAGGATCATCCCGGCCGTGACCAGCGTAACGACAAGCACGGCGAGCACAGTCTTGAGCAGAATGAATACCCATGCGGGCGTGACCGGCTTGGGGGGCGGCAACGGCGGGGGAGTCACGACGGGAGGCGGCATCACCGGAGGTGGGGCCAAATCGGTGGGCGCAATGGGTTCGTCACTCATTGGTGGCCTCCTTTTGTTTGCGATCCGGGACAATCAGTGAACCGAGGATGAACACAAACAGCGTGAAGCCGATCGTCATCAACCCGACGCGGGCACCGGAGAGCGGCTTGTAAAATGACACCGTGTCGCCGGCACGCGGCTCAAAATCTGGCCAAGCGCGGGCCGTCGCCTCACCCGCCCAGCTTGAATCGATCTCGACCGTTTGCGCTTGGCCGGCTTGGCCTCGCACCACGGCGGTCCATCCCTCCAGTTCATCGTGGTCCCACGGCTTGGCCTGCTCGAATGGTGTCATCACAAAATCAACGACCATGTCACGGAAAGCGGATTCCTCGATCTCATCCGGTTCCTCGAACTTGTCGTACTTGATCGTTTTCTCCTCGAAGGAGGTGATGTTGCGCTCGGCGATGCTGCCCGGGATGTATGTGTGAACGTAGTCCTGCACTGGGCCAAGGCCAAACACCGCCGTGACGCCGACGAGCAGCGCGAGTACCGCGCCGGTCGAGCTGGCTCGGTGCCAGTACAGCCCGCCGAAGAGCAGCGAAAATGCGCCGGTAAAATAGATCGCGCCGGTCACAGCCATGTAATCCCAAATATCCTCCTCGCCGGTGTAGAACAGGCCCCAGTAAAGGATGTACAGTCCGATCAGCACGATGAGAATACGGGTGATCTTGATGCGGGTCGGGTTGTCGAGCCGCTCCTTGAACAGCGGCGCGATGATGTCCTGCGTGATCACTGTGCTCCAGCAAAGCAGATAGCCGTCGTGCGTGGACATGAAGGCGGCAATCATCGCAGCGGTGATCAGCCCGATCAGCCCTGCCGGAAGGATGCGTCCGAGGAAAATCGGCATGGCGTAAAGATTATCCACCGCCTCGACATCGGCGTCCGCCGGGGAGAAAAGCTGCTGCAAGTCCGGCGCCTTGGTCATCACGAACACGAACGCGCAGACGCCGAGCAGGTTCGGGATGATCATCCGGATGGCGAACGAGATGGACGACCACGTGTACTGTCGCTTGAGCGAGGCGGTGCTCTCCATGGCCAGCGCGCGGGCGACGGCGGTGGGCCACAGCGCGCAGTTCACGATGCCGAGGAAAAACATCCACCCGACGTACTCAAAACCAAAACTACTTTCGGCCGCGACCGGGTTGAAACCAGCTTCACCCTTGTGAATGCGGACGGTATCGAAAAGATTATCCCACCCGACACTCTCTATCGCAAGCCAACCGGCGACGAGGATGCCGGCAGACAGGATGACAAACTGGATGTAGTCGGTGATCACCACCGAAATCATCCCGCCGATGACTGTGTAGACGAGCACCAGCGCCAGCAACACAACCATCACCACTTTGAGAGCGTTGCCGCCGGGGTCCATGCCGGTGATACCGACGATGAACATCGCGCCTACCTTGAGGAACAGGCCCATGTTCAGCAGTCCGCCAAACGCCAACATGACGCCTCCGAGGATTCGAGTGCGGCGGCCGAAACGTTTCTCGTAATACTCGGGTATCGTCAGCACCTTGTGCTCGCGCAGTCGCACGACGATGAAGCCGGTCAGGCCGATGAACAACGCCACGATGCCGGCGATAACGCCGATGTGGAACGCCGCGAAGCCGGCTGTGAATCCTTTTTGCGCGCTGTACATCACCGTGATGAGGCCCATCTCGGTGCCGGTCAGCGTGGCAACGCCCAGCCACGTGCCCACCGCGCGCCCGGCGCTGACGAAGTTTGTCATGTTGCCGGCGTAGCGCTTGACGAAAAAGGCGATGCTGACCGAGAGCAGCAGATACACCGCGACAATCACCCAGTCGAAGGTGCCGAAGTTGGTTTGGCTGGTGGCGTTGGTGAGGGCGGATTCCATTCGGGTTACTCCACGAGGAGCAGTCGGAAAAAGTGGGCCTCGCCGGCCGGAAGGTCAACCTCGACCTGCTGCGGGCCGTCACTTTTCACATCGACCTCCAGCACCGATTCCCACGCCGCTTGGCCAAGCGCGGGGGTGGACTGGATTTCGATCAACCGGCCCTGTGACGCCGCGAAAACAAGACTAAGCTTGCCGTTGGCCAGGCTCACGGCGCCAAGACGCAACGCACTGGCTGCATCGCCGGGATCGGTTCCGGCGAGGTATTCGCTAAGGTTGGTCAAGCCGTCGCCGTCGGCATCGCCGCCGGCGTCGTTGCTATTATTGGGATCGAGTCCGAAGGCGGTTTCCCACCCGTCCGGCATGCCGTCGGCGTCGGTGTCCGCCACCTCATCAGAGCTGTTTGCGCGGCCGGGGTTCGGCGCGGCCGCCTTCCAGTTGACCGGGTCGTTGGCAAACTTATTGGCGTTGGCACGCTGCAGCGTGGCACCGAGACCGTCGGCCTCGTTTGGCCAAGGTGCGGTGTCGCTGAAGGTGACTTGGTCTACAAGAATGTATGGCACGAAACCGGCGTCGTCGTGCTGTAAACCCTGCGGCGGGTCCGGTTTGTACAGAGCCACCGTGTCGCCGCCGTTGGCTAGTTGCCCGCGCAACGGGCCGAGGATGGGCACGCCGTCTGGGATGCCAAGGCGCTTGGCCATGCTCGCGGTTTTTTCAGGGTCTTTCACCGGGTTGAACTCGATCAAAACCACGTAACCACCCGGCGGCAACAGGAAGCCGCGCGGGAACTCGAAGGTCGTGCCGCCATCGATCAGCCAAGTGTTCTCCGGGTGCAACGGGTCGTACAGAGGCACGGTCGTGTTGGTGTTGTTGTGCAGTTCGATGAACTCGTCATCCGGCGTGCCGGCGCCGAGAGGCAGCGGGGCAGGGTGGTACATGATCTCGTGTATCACCACCGGGCCGACCTTGGCGTCGGTGTTGGCCGCGCCGTCGCCCTTGCGGAAGGCCGACACGGAGGAGGGGTCGTCCACGCCGAAGGTCGGCTTGGTCAGCGCGGTGAACTGATCCCCGATGCTGGTTTTCACGCGGCCAAGGGAGACGCCGTTTTGCGTCGCACCAAACTCAATGATGGCGCGGTAGCCGGTCAGTTTGCCTGAGCCGTTCCCCTCGGAGAGGATGACCTTGTCGCCGTGGGCGGAGTTGAGCGCGAAGCTGTGCTCCGCTCCTGGTGCCGGGTTGAACTGCGCCTCATAAAAGACCATCACGCCTTGAGCCGTCAACGTGGTGTTGGCGGGAATCCTGTATTTTTTCAGGCTCGATTCCGAGTTGCTGATCCACCAGTTGCCAACGTCGACTGGGTTGTCGGAGAGATTTCTAAGCTCGATGGCATCCTCGAACGGCGGATCGGTGTGGGTGAGCACCTCATTGATGACCACGTTTTCCACCGGCAGATGATTGGGTTTTCCCGGAGTGGGGGTGCTGGGGAATTTCGTGATACGTGTGGCGCCGTCGGGCAGCCGTCCCTCTGATTCGCCGAGCATGGTTTTGGAGATCTGCTGCTTGTCCAACAGTGACTTTGTTCGGCTGTAAAGTGCAATCGGTTCGCCAAGGCTGGACAGGCTGAAGTTCAAGTGGTCGCTGCCCCTGGCCAAGTCGCCGTCGGCGATCCATTTTACGAACCCGCCTGCGTCGATGAAGTTGAGTTGGGGAATCTCAAACTGGGTGCGGCCGATCGTGCTGATATCGTCTGTCAGGTACAGCCCGTCCAGTCGGGATGGCAGCGACAACGGATTGTGCAACTCGATCCAGTCGCTGCCTCGGCCGTTGGCCATCCACTCGTTGATGACGATGTTGGATGCGGAGACCAGCAACGCCGCTGTCTTGTTCGCCTTGCCGGGAGTGGGGTAGTCGAGTAGTTCCCAGTTGCCGTTGGTGTCGCGACCGATGGAGCGGTCGGTCACCTGGAAGCCGTAACTCACGCGGTCGATAATCTGTTCGCTGGCGTTGAACAGGTACACCGTGCCGTAGGCGCCATTTAGCGAGCGGCCGGTGTTTAGGTAATCCGCCGGGCCAAGCGCCGGGTCGCGCGAGCCGTTGCACCACACGAGCAGGCGGCCCTTGGCGCGGAGCTTGGCACCGGTTGGGAAGCTCCACTGTCCCGGCTCGATTTGGTCGATGCTCAGGCTCATGCCGGCGAGGTCGATGGACGCAGTGGAGTTGTTCCGAATCTCAATCCAGTCGCTGGTTCGGCCAAGCGGATCGATGACGGCTGAGTCGTTGATGGCAAGAATCTCGTTGAGTCGAAGACCATCGGCCTTGGGCAGGTAGTTGGCTTGGCCGGGGCTGACGGTGGTGGTGAACGTGGTCCACGGGCCGGTGCCGTTCGGGTAGCGTCCACGGGACTCGCCGTCCTTTTGCGTGCGATAGCTGAGGTCGTCGAGTTCCGCGCCGTTGGTGTCGCGCAATAGGAGGGTGCCACCGGCGGCCGGCAGCTTGAAATCGAGGTGCCGCACGCCGGGTCTTCTGTCGGCGCTGAAAATCTGATAACTGCCCGGCGCGATGAACGAGAGGCGTCGGTAGGTGAACTTGGCCAAGCCTGCTTCCCACGCCAGGCCGAATAGCGCAGCCGGTTTGCTATCCGTATTGAATAGTTCAACCCAGTCGTCGCTGCCTGGCGGAGCGGCGGCGACGAACTCGTTTAGCTTGAGATTCTTCAGGTCGGCGACCGGTGCGGCCTTGTTCGTCTTGCCGGGGGTCGGCTGCGTTAGCGACCAGGCAACGCTGTTGCTGCCTCGGCCGATCGAATGGTCGGCCACCTGCAACCCGAAGCCCAGTACATCGATGCGTTCGCCCTTCGCGTTGAACAGCGCGATGGTGTCGCCGTCGTTGTCCATCGCAAATCCGGCGTGCAGCCCGGGCGCCTCCGCGGCTGTATCCAGCCAGACCACGAGGTAGCCGTTGGCTTTGATCACTGTGCCGGCGGGGAAGTTGAACTTTCGGGGCTTGGCCGGGTTGTCGCTCAGGCTCCAGTTTTGCAGGTACACATCAGTGCCGGCGACGTTCTTCAACTCAACAAAGTCGGGGAACGTGGCGCCGTTTGGCACCGAGTCGACATTCTCGGCGAGCACCTCGTTGAGGATGACCAACGGTTGCGGGCCGCTGGGGCTGGGCTTGCCGGGCGTGCCGCCCTTGGCCAGGCTGGTGCGCCAGTTGGACGGCGAGTCGGGATCGCCGTCGGGGTTGCTCAATACGAGCGAGTAGCCGTCGCCGTCAGGCGAGCTTGGCCAAGCGCCGTCGTCGTCGTAGTCCACCGACAGCACGGTCTCGCCATTGCGATCGAGCAGGGCCAGCCGCTCGCCCTTGTTCGACAGGCTGCCCTCGTAAAGGCCATCCAGCCGCACGCCGGGATGGCGCGCCCGGAATGCCGTGACATTGGCATCGTTGACGAGCAGTAAGTACATCCCGGCATCAAGTGATTCGCTGTCTTCCGCGAAGCGAAATGTTATGCCGTCAAACGAAAAACCGGACAGGTCCACTTCAGTGTCGCCTATGTTTTGGAGTTCAAGGAACTCGAAGGCATCGCCCCCCTGAGGATTGTACATGATTTCGCTGATACGGATCGGAGGACATTCGTCACCCGCCATGAACGTGGCTCCTGTTAAAGCACTCCAGGTGCCGCCGTTTAGTGATCGTGCTTTGATATTTATTCTGGTGGACTCTTCGGTTGATTTTAAAATGCTAAGTCCTTGTTTCTTGTCGTAAGATTTTGCCGATGCCGAGACTGAGCCTGAGTACCTCGTTCGAGGGTCAGAACCGTCGGTTGTAAAGTAAATGTCACCCTCGCTGGCAGTCATTTTCAGTTTGAAACCGTTGGGCGCGATACCGCCAAATTGATTGAACTTTGGAGCGTGGTCTGAGGCGGCCACATTGGCTTCTTTGAGATGTCGTAACATTGGAGAACGTCGGCTCCGAATCCAATTGGTTCCCCAGCTTTTACTGACACTCACGGTGCCTTTTACGGTGTTGTAGAGGTCATCGTAGACCTTGCGAATTTCAACGTCCGTTAGTCCTCCATCGTTGTATAGGTGCTTGTGGACGCGGTCGGCAAAAATCAATTGAAATTCACGGCTATTTCTTAGCTTATTGAAAAGCACCGCTATATCGGCGGCATTGCTTTCTCCTAATTCGTTAGCAATTGTATTGTGGCTGGTACTTGCCTGAAATGCGTGCTCGCTATCCCAAGCGTACAATCGAAACTTTCCATCTGGCTTGTGGCGAGCCGCCCTCCAGTTGTTATGCGGCCAGTCTCGGTTGGCAACCCATATCAGGGGAAGGAGATAATCGGCAAAGTTATCCATATCAAACTGTTTTTCGACAACTTTAAAGTGCTTCGGATCATTCATATCATATCTCCTGACGTAGGTTAGCATTTTGTTCCAAGCAACCGCACTACCGCTTCTGACTTCGTTGAACTGTGCGATCACGTCATAGTTTTCATCCGTCTGATACCAGTCGGCAAGAAACTTGGTGTCGATGCGTTCGGTTGGATTGTAATAGCCCTTGTACTTGCCGTTGATGTATAGGTTTACGAAGTTACCACGGGGTGAAACCTGTCCTAGGTTGGAACACAGTCGGCGTGCCCATTCGTCCTTGATAAAAGGGCTGGTGTGATCGTTCATTCCAGCCCTCAGGACGATTCGGTCGAATGATTGGACAGGGATGTCACCAAATAATGGATACTCGAGTCGCCCGGCCCCGTAATCGCCCCGGAAATATAGCCGAAACGAATATTTACTAAACGGCAAGCCAGAGTTGGGATTGTATTTTGGACGCACATAACCGCCGCCCTGTATACGAATGCCGCAGTCCACCGCAAAGCCGCCATTGTCCTCAGGGCGAATAAGTTCCGCTGACACTGGTCTTTCCCAAGCAATGCCGTGCCTCTGCGCATTGGGCTGTTTTTGGATGCCTTTCGAGCCCCAAAGGTGGCGGTCATCGGTTACCAGCGAGAGGACGGGGAGTCGCCGCCGCGAGGTTGGCAGCCCGTAAAAATAAGTGTTCGTCCGAATCTTCGACGGCAGCATCTCATCCTTGTACGCAACGGCCCGCACGATGCTCGTCTTGGCGATTCGAATCGGCCCGGAGTAAACCTTGCCAATCTTGTCGTATTGTCCCGTGCCACAGCAGGCCGGGGTGTCTCCGTTGGTGGTGTAGCGAATGCTTGCGCCGGGAGTGTCCGTGGACAGCGTGAGGAAGATCGATTTCCGTTCATAAAAACCTCGCGGCAAACTGAAATGCACCGGCTTCACACGGCCCGAGACGGTGGCATCGCTGTTGGCCGCGCCTGGTGTCGGCTTTGAGAAATAGCTCCACTCGTTGTTTTTGTTGAGCCCGTAGCTGACACTCGCGGCCTGCTCGGGATACTCAATTCCCGACACGGCCCGGCGGGGCGCCTCCGGGCTGCAGAGCGCCAGGTACTCGCCATTCGGGTTGAGCTTGAAGTTGGTGTGCGACGGCTTGGAGGTGCTCTTGTTGCGGATGTCCTCGCCGGTGGCAAAGATGACGATCCGTTTGCCGGCGCCGATCGAGAGGTCGGGGAGAAGCCACTTGCCCAAGTTGGCCCGGTTGTCCGTCAACGACCAGCCCGCGAGGCTCACTGTGGCGTCGCCGCGGTTGTGCAGCTCGATCCAGTCTCCGTCCACGCGCTTGTACGCCCGGGTGGAGGCGGCGCTGAACTCGCTGATCACCACGTCGCCGAGGGAGTGGGCCGGGTCAACCTGCACCGACCAGGCTTGGCCAAGGAACGGGTTGGGTGCCCTGTTGAAATCGGTGATGCCGTGGTCGTTCGCCCAGGTCAGTTCCACTTGACCAAACGCCGGCTCGTCGAACTCAAACATATACGGCCCGGCACTGTGGCCGCTCACCGCCTTGGCCGTGAGGCCGTTGGCCATGAGGTCGGTCGCGTCGATGCCTTGCACCGGCTCGTCGAACCACAGCTCCACCTGGCTGAACTGGCGCGCCATGCCGGCGAGCGGCAGGCGGCTAGCCAAGCGCGGCGGCACGAGGTCGAGCAGTTCGTAGCTCCAGGTGGCTTTTTGAACTCCCGTGCTTCCCTCAGGGGCAAACTTATTCGGCGGAGACGCCCGGTCGCCGATGCCGTGGCCCGGCGCCCACCAGACATTAATCCTCCCATTGGCTGGTTGAGCGAACCGGAATGTGAACGAGTTGGCTTTCTCTGTCAGTTCCGTCGCGGGGTAGTCGTTGACCATCAGGTCATCCACATCCACGCCGGACATCGGCTCGCTGAAGGTGACGGTGATCGCGCTTAGCTCGGTGACCTCACCCGGCTCTGGGGAGATAGACACAACCTCGGGCGGCACGAATTCCCGCTCCTTGGCACTGAGCCGCACGTCGAGGTAGGCATCGCTGTTGGACTTCCGGAAATTAAGCAGCATAACCGACAACACGTTCCAGCCTTTCTCTGCCGTTTCGCTCATGTTGTGCAACGAGGTCACGTGCCATTTGATAGGCTCGCGATTGGACTTGGTTGCCTGCGAGCTGTACCGGAGCGTTGATGTGGGCTTGTGAAGGCTGGCGATCTCTACCCCGTTGAGCCACGCCACGAAGCCGTCATCCGCCTTCACCTGAAGCGTACCCACCCCCAGCACGGAGGGGTCGGTCACGCGAAATTTCCGGCTCAGGAACACGGTTGAGTATTTGCTCTGCATGTCACCCAACTCGGTGCCACCATCGACTTTCTCGTTGTTAAAAAACGGGATCTTCCCGCGCGACCAGGAGGAGTTGTCGAAATCAGCCGCGAGCCATGCCGAGCGCGGAGACGACGCATCCTTGGTGCCCTTGTGGTAGTAAAAAACAGCGCCCTCCTTGATGAGGTCGATGCCGTTGGCCAGGCGCGGGGCAGCCAGTGCTGCCAAGGCCGCAGCCAAGTTGAGCAATCGTTTATTCATGTGGTGAAAATTGTTTTGCTTGGTACGCTTGGCCAAGCGCGATGATCGCCTGCGACTCAGGCGTTGTCATCCTCATCGCCTTGCTCGGGGATCTGTTTCACCTCCAGCGGGATGCTGGCCTCCTGCCTGCCATCGATCGCGATGTCTACGGCGTGCTGGCCGAACTTCTCAAACTTCAGGCGCTGGATGTTGAGGATGAAATTTCGGTATGCAAAACTGTCGTTCTCCGGCACGCTCACCTCGAATGGAAGCTCGATACTCGGCATGACAAACTTGCCGTCCTCATCGACGAAATTGATTCGCAGCTTGTGCGAACCCTCCTCCACGCGCTTGAACACCACGCGGAGCACGATCGAGCACTGCGGGTAGTTGGAGGGCAGATCCCGCGTTTGAATCGAGTTGAACGTGCCTAGCAGGTTCAACTTGCCTTTGTAATCCGTGGCTGCGTCGCACAGCACTGCTACCTGAATATCCATAAAAAAGTTATCTGACCTTGACCCAGTCCGAGCCATGTGGCCGGGGAGACTAGCGGCAAAACCTTAATCAGCCAACCGCATTACTCGTACCCTGAAAAACCGTTTTTTGCCCGTTTCCTGGCTTCCAATTTGAATCTGAATCGTTTCGCCAACACCGCCCGGGATGGGTTGATACACGTCGCCGGGCATCGACCCCCACTCGCCATCAAGCGCCTCGGTTGTTTCCAAAAAATATTGGCGGCCAGGCTGCATGGTGAATTCTGCCAGCAGTTCACCCGCTTGGCCAAGCGCCAAGTCAAGCGCCAGCCGGCTGGCTGCGTCGCCGGGATTCGTGCCGGCGAGAAACTCGTGGGCGTTGTTCGCGCCGTCACCGTCGAGATCGAGCGGCGCATCATTGGCCGCCGGGTTCAGGCCGTGCGCCAGTTCCCACTCGTCCGGCAGCCCGTCTTGGTCGTCGTCAGCGGGGGGCGGTGAATCCTCCAGCCCCGGCGAGCCACCAACCGCCGCGCTTGGCTGCCAACTGTTCGCGTTGTCCAGCGCGCCGAGCGCCTGCTTGGCCGGGTCGAGCACCAGCGGCATCAGCGAGTGGCCGCCGCCATCGGCCAACTTGGGCCAGTTGTCCTCGTCGTCGTAGTCAAGCGTGACCAACACCGTGCCGTTCGCCGCCGAGCGCACGCGGAGCGTCTCGCCGTTGTTGGCCAGTTTGCCGCTGTAAGTGCCTAGGACGGTCGCCTCCCTGGCCAAGCGGTAATGCGCGCGGAACGCCGCCTCGTCGTCGTGGCCGATGATGAGCGCGTACTGACCCGGTGCCAGCGTGAGGCCGGTTGGCACGACGAACCTCACGCCGCCGGAGAGCGTCACGCCGCCGAGGTCGAGCGTCGTGTCGGCGCTGTTATTGTGCAGCTCGATGTAATCGAAGTCAGGCCCGCTTGGCGCGTTGTACATCAACTCGGTTAGCACGAGTTGTGCCTTGAGGCTCCCGAGCGTGTCCGGCTCGCCGGCCCGGAACTCGACAGGGTCGGACCAGTGGCTCCAGCGCTTGGTGTCGTCGAGCATCCGCACCCGCGCGCGATACCAATGCCCGACCTTGGCCAAGCCGGAGGGCAGGGCGATGGTGTCAGCGAACTTGGTCAGCACGTCCGATTCCCAAATAGCGTTGATCTCGTATTGGCGCGGGTTGGCCGGGTCGTAAGGCGGCGCGTTCGGCGCGGTGACCTCGGCCAGGCGCCACTTCATTCCGCCGAACTTCCCGCTCGAGTCGGAGAATGCCGAGCTGCGGAACCGCAGCCCGTTGGCCGGATGCCCGCCGCCGCCGCTGTACACGATCGTCGGCTGGTCGGGATGCTTCGTGTCGCGGGCGGCCGACTTGAGGATGAAATTGCGCCGGGTGCGGATGTAATTCTTCATGATTTTCACCATGCCGGGGAAATCCTTCGTGCCCGCTTTTTGGTAAAACCGCCCCTTGCCGGCTTTGCTGCCGTTGACCTTGCCGGACGACATGATCGGGTGGTAGTCCCACATCGCGCGGTCGGCATCAGCGATCGACGGCATCCGTCCGCTCGGCTCGTCAATGATTGCCGCGAACTCGTCGATCAGCCTGTCACCCTCGTCGTTGTTGAACAATAGATCGAGAATCTCGCGGGCACGGTTGCCGTACTCCATCTTGAAAACAGGCTTGTCGAGCACCTTGCCCTTGAACGGGTCGTTGCCGTTGCCGTACATGTTGCCGGCCCAGGTGAGGTCGAGATCCCACGGGAGCGTGGCCCACTTCTGCGTATCGGGGTTGAGGTAGTAGAAATAATTTTTGCCGTAGCCGATGTCGTAGTGGTGAATGCCCTCGACGACTGTGCGATAGCTGTAATAGCGCGGTAGGTCCATGTTTTGTCGCCACCAGCTTTCTGATTGGTTGCCCTGGTATCGGCTCAGGTACGAGTTGAGGTCGGACTTGTCCGTTGCGGCCGACGGGCCCTGATTGTTCAACTCGCCGGTGCCTCCCTCCATCTTGTACAGATTGCCGTCGGGTAAATCGTGTTCGTCGAGAAACCGGCCGTCCATTTGTTCGATGGCGAGGTAGAGTCCCCAGAAATCGCCGTCGTACTGCGTCGCGCCGGTTTCCTCCGCCTCGTCAATGATCCGGAAATGCACCCAGTGCGTCTTGGGCGCCTCGACGTTGGCCAACTCGAACAGCTTGAAGCCGACCGCCTCAAACATCCCCTGCTCGCCGCGGTGCTGGAAATTGCCCTGCTGGATGCAGGCGGAGAAGTTCAGCTTGTCCCAGCGGCTGTCGTATTCGCGGTCGTAGTGGTCGCGTGCCTGAAACGAGTGGCCGCGATTGAAGTCGAACTTCCACATGTTCTTGCCCATCGCGTAGCGCCACACGCCGCCCCGGGCGCGGTAGCGGATGTGGTCGTACACCTCGCCGTCGTACACCAGTGTGCCCTTCCACTTGTAATTGTCGCCACCGTATTTTTCGTTCCACGTCGAGTTTTCGATATCGGTTTTTTTCGAGATCAAGTGGTACACCGGCACGCTGGTGAGCGCTTGGTTGTCATACTCGAGCACCTTCGCGCCGGGCTTGGCCTTGCCACTCCAGCTTGGCACGCCGTCGTAGCAGAAGTAGGCAAAGTTCGGCGCGGGATCGCTGGGGTAGGGCGCGGTGGCCACTTGGCCAAGCGCGGTTTTCACCGACACACGATAGCGGACCAGGTGCCGATGCTGCTGCACCGACTTGGGCACAGTCGCTGAGAAAACGCCGTCGCTGGCCTCGACATCACCCTCTTGGCCAAGGTCGTTCATTGGCAGCTTGGTCCAGCCGCGCTCGTACGCTGCGTCGTCGATATGCACGTAGCCGCCGGGGCTAACGACTTGGTACTCCGCATAAACCTCAGAGCTGGCCACCGCCGTGCTGGGCATGGTGGTGATTACGACCGCCTCGCTGCCCTTGGGCTGTCTGGGCGTGTGTTCGACCTTGGCCAAGCGCGTGAGTGGCAAGGTAGCGAAAACCGAATTACGCGCGCCGGGAGTGGGGCCGCGGTTGGCCGGGCCGACCGTTGCCTTCAACTCCACGTCGATGAAGAAGTCGCTGCTGCCGCCTTTCGACGCGTTGTGCGCTTGGATGGCCAAAATATTTTCGCCCTCGATGAGATAGCCACCCGGCGACGGGAGGTCGAACTCGACATAGTCGTGCTGCTCGATCGCCGAGCTAGCATTGCTTCCGAAGCGCGGCTCCATGGTGGAGATGTTACTGCCGGCGACGTGCCGGCCGTTGATCCACATGTTGAAGCCGTCGTCGAATTGCAGCGCCAGTTTCAACGCCCCGATTTTCTTCACGTCCTTGACCGTAATTTTTTTACGAAAGTAAACCGACGTGTAGCCGTTGCGCATGTCGCCCAGCGTTGTCTTAATGAAGTCCTCCCCGTACCCGATTGGCGTGCGCCCGGTCAGCCAGCCGCTCTCGGCGAAGGCCGCCTTGCGCCAGACGGTGCGCGGGCTCGACGCCTCCTTGGTGCCCTTGAAATATTTCCACGAGCTGCCCTTGGCCACGAGCATGTTGGCTTTGGTCGAGGCGTCGCCGCGAACGGACGGTTTCCAGTTGTGGCCGTTGTTGTTGTCGAGGTCGGGATGGATCAGCTCGATAGAGTAGCCGGGCGGGGCGCCGACGATGGGCCACGGGAACCCCAGGCGATAGCGCACACGGTCAACGAGTTGGCCGGTGGCGTCGCGCAGCTCGATCCGCTCGCCGTCGTTGTCGAGCTTGCCCAGCCACGGGCCAAGCGGCGAGCCGCCGAACTTGGCCTTGAACTGCGCCGGGTTGTGCGTGACGACGACGAAGCCGTCGCCGCCGATTTTGCTGCCGTCGGGAAACGTGAACACGACGGCGTCTCCGATCTCCCAGCCGCTGAGGTCGACCGGCTCGGTGCCGGTATTGTGCAGTTCGATGAATTCGGCCAGCTCAGTTTTGACGTCGGGATCGTGGTGGATTTCATTGATCACCACTTCGCCCTTGGCCAAGGCCGTGAGACTGGCAAAAGTAACTAGAAAAAAGAGGCGATAAGTCACAGGCAAACGTATTCAAAGCACCCCGGATGCCATAGGGTCAACCCTGCAAATCGGTTCTTTTTCATTCGGGCCGCCGGCCAGCTATGCGGGTATTTGACGCGAAGCTGCGTGTCACCCGCACCCGGAGCCGGTTTTGCGGCCTTGGCCAACGGCTTGGCCGGGCTATTCAGACCATGTGGTCGACGATGTTTTGCCCGAAGGCAGAGCACTTGATCTCGGTGGCATCGCCCGCGAGGCGGGCGAAATCGTAGGTGACATTTTTGGAGGCGATGGCTCTGTCCATCCCTTTGACGATGAGGTCGGCGGCTTCGAGCCAGCCGAGGTGGCGCAGCATCATCTCGCCGCTGAGAATGACGGAGCCTGGGTTGACCTTGTCCAGCCCGGCGTACTTCGGCGCGGTGCCGTGGGTGGCCTCGAAGATGGCGTGGCCGGTGTCGTAGTTGATGTTGCCGCCGGGCGCGATGCCGATGCCGCCGACGCACGCCGCAAGCGCGTCGGAAACGTAATCGCCGTTGAGGTTAAGCGTGGCGATGACCTCGTACTCGGCAGGGCGCAACAGAATCTGCTGCAGGAATGCGTCGGCGATCACGTCTTTGACGATGATCTTGTGGCCGTCCTTTTCAATGACTTGCCACGGGCCGCCGTCGAGGTCTGTCGCGCCGTATTCCTTTCGGGCCAACGCGTAGCCCCAGTCGCGGAACGCGCCCTCGGTGAACTTCATGATGTTGCCCTTGTGCACGAGCGTGACGCTGTCGCGCTTGTTGGAGATGGCGTACTCGATAGCCGCCCGCACGATGCGCTCGGTGCCCTCCTTGGACACCGGCTTGATGCCGATGCCGGCGGTGTCGGGGAAACGGATCTTCTTCACGCGTTCCGGGAATGCTTCGGCGAAGAGTTGCTTGAACTTGTCGCAATCATCGGTGCCATGCTGGAACTCGATGCCGGCGTAAATGTCCTCGGTGTTTTCGCGGAAGATGACCATGTCGGTCAGCTCCGGTTGCTTCACGGGACTAGGCACACCCTCGAACCAGCGCACCGGTCGGAGGCAGGTGTACAGGTCGAGAATCTGGCGCAGCGCGACGTTGATCGAACGGATGCCGCCGCCGATCGGCGTGGTGAGCGGCCCCTTTATGCCGACGAGATATTCACGGAACGCGGCCACGGTGTCGTCCGGCAGCCACTCGTCGAACTTGTCCTTGGACGACTGACCGGCGAACACCTCGAACCAAGCGATCTTTTTCGCGCCGCCGTAAGCTTTGTCGATGGCTGCGTCGAAGACGAGCTGGCTGGCGGCCCAGATATCCGGGCCGATGCCGTCGCCGCGGATGAACGGGACGACTGGGTTGTTCGGCACTTGCAGGTTGCCGTCTGTGATGGTGATTTTGCCTCCTTCGGGCGGGGTGATGTCTTTGTATGCCATAAAAGTGTTGTATTTTCCGTTGCCACTTGGCCAAGCGGCGTGGAGAGAAGGGCGCCCAAGCCAAGCGCTTGGCCGCTTAAGGTTCAACAGCCTAACGAAACAAGCCCCATATCGCAAGTTTTAGGCAAAAAAAGGCGAACGGGGAGCCGTTCGCCTCAGGAAATATTGTGCTCAAGCGGTTAGACGCGCTTGCGGCGCTTGGCCTTGATTTGGGCTTGTGAGTAGAGGATGGCTTGGTTGAGGGCCTTGGCATCTTCCTCGGAGACGTCGCCGCCTTCCTCGAGCCGCTGCTCGGCCTTGGCCTTGGCTTCCTCGGCGACGGCCTCGTCGATGTCGGCGCTGTTGGCGGCGTTGTCGGTGAGGATGGCTACGTGGTCGCCGGTGATCTCGGCAAAGCCCTCGCCGATGGCGATGACTTCCTCGCTGCCGCCCCGCTTGACGACGATTTCACCGGCTTGCACCTGGGTCATCAATGGCACGTGGTTCGGGTAAATGCCGGCTTCGCCCTCGCTGCCGGGGAGGGTGACCACCTCGACGTCCTCGGAGTAGATTTTCGACTCCGGGGTGACGATCTCGAGCTTGAGGGTTTCGGCCATTTACTTCTCTTCCTGAATTTCCGCGATGCCGCCCTTCATGTAGAAGTTGCTTTCTGGCACCTCGTCGTGTTTTCCGTCGAGAATTTCGGCGAAGCCTTTGACGGTGTCTTCCACGTCCACCTGTTTGCCTGCGGTGCCGGTGAAGACCTCCGCCACACTGAACGGCTGCGAGAGGAATCGCTGAATCTTGCGGGCGCGGAACACGGTTTGCTTGTCGTCCGGCGAAAGTTCGTCCATGCCGAGAATGGCGATGATGTCCTGCAATTCCTTGTAGCGCTGTAGCACGGCCTGCACGCCGCGGGCGACGCGGTAGTGCTCTTCCCCCACGATTTCTGGGGTGAGCGCCAGTGAGGTCGAGGCCAGCGGATCGACCGCGGGATAAATGCCCAACTCGGCGATGGAGCGTTCGAGCACGATGGTGGCGTCCAAGTGAGCGAACGTGGTGGCCGGTGCGGGGTCGGTCAGATCATCCGCCGGCACGTACACGGCCTGGAAGGAGGTGATTGAGCCTTTCTTGGTGGAGGTGATACGTTCCTGCAAATCGCCCATCTCGGCGGCCAGAGTGGGCTGGTAACCCACGGCTGACGGGGTGCGGCCAAGCAGGGCGCTCACCTCGGAGCCGGCTTGGCTGAAGCGGAAAATGTTGTCGACGAACAGCAGGACGTCCTGATTCTGTTCGTCGCGGAAATACTCGGTGACGGCCAGCGCGGAGAGAGCCACGCGCAGTCGGGCGCCGGGAGGCTCGTTCATCTGTCCGTAAACGAGGCCGATGCGCGATCCGGGCGCAATCACCGGAAGGCCCTTGTCGTTGAGCTTGGTTTCGCCGTTTTCGTCCTTCTCGGTCTTGATGACGTCGGCTTCAATCATCTCATAGTAAAGGTCGTTGCCTTCGCGGGTGCGCTCGCCGACACCCGCAAACATCGAGATGCCGCCGTGCAGCTTCGCGATGTTGTTGATCAACTCCATGATGATGACCGTCTTGCCGACGCCCGCGCCGCCGAACGCGCCGACCTTGCCGCCCTTGAGGAACGGGCAGATGAGATCGATCACCTTGATGCCGGTGGTGAGCACTTCCTGCGTGGTGGATTGCTCAGTCAACGCCGGGGCAGATCGGTGAATGGGGTTATAAATATCGTTGCCGTCCTTGTCCTTGTCCGGCTGCACGGGGCCTTGCTCGTCCACGGCTTCGCCGGTGACGTTGAACACGCGGCCCATCACGGCATCGCCAACGGGCATGCTGATCGGCTTGCCCGCGTCGGTGAGTTCCATGCCGCGCTTGAGGCCCTCGGTGGAGCTCATCGCCACGGCACGCACCCAGTTGTCACCCAGATGCTGCTGCACCTCGAGCGTCAGCTTGGTATTGCCCTCACCGGGAACATCGAACTCCACGGTCAATGCGTTGTAGATGGCGGGCAGGCTGTCGGTGAACTCCGCATCCACTACCGGCCCAATGATCTGTACAATCTTGCCTTTGTTCATTTTCTGTTGGTCGTTTTAAATCAGTTGCCAAGCGCCATTTGTGCGGTGGTGATCTCCAGCAACTCGTTGGTGATAGCCGCTTGGCGCATCTTGTTGAATTCGAGTGTCAAATCCTTAATCAGGTCGTTCGCGTTGTCGGTCGCATTCTTCATCGCCACCATCTTCGAGCTGAACTCGCTGGCCTTAGCCTCGAGCAGAATCTGGTGTACCTGGAAATTGATATAGTGCGGCAGCAATGCCCCCAGTACGCCGCCGGCCGAGGGTTCAAACAGGAACTCCGCCGTACCACCTTGTAGTTCGGATACCATTTCCTCGCCCTCCACGCCAGCCTGTACGCCCTTAATCTCGGTGATCGGCAGCAGCGTTTGTACTTCTGGCTTTTGGGAGAGCGTATTGATGAAGTTGGTGAACGCGATGTCCACGTGATCCACCTCGCCGTTCTCGAACAGCTCCACTGCTATCCGCGCAATGGCCCGCGCCTCGGCGAAGACCGGCGTGTCGCTGTACGAGAAATCCGCAGTCAAGTTCCAGCCGACGCGTGTGGCATGTTGTGCACCCTTGCGGCCGGCGGCGATCACGCGGGTGTGATCCGTCACAAACTCGTCGCTCACCTTGCGCAGCAGGTTGGAGTTGATCGAGCCGCACATGCCTTTGTCAGTGGTCACCAGAATCAACGCCCGGTTCTCACCGCCGCGCGCCTTCATGAAGGGATGATCAAAATCGCCCGCGTTGGTTACCACCTCGCCTAGCACGCGGTTCATCAGCTCCGCATACGGCCGGCCGGCCATCGCTGCCTGCTGGGCGCGCCCCATCTTCGCCTGCGCCACCTTCTCCATGGCGCTGGTGATCTGTGCGGTTTTCTTAACGGAAACGATCCGCCGCCGGATTTCGCGTGTGCTGGGCATTGAAAACTACTTGTTCGCCGACTTGTATTCGTCGAGGGCGGCCTTGAGGTCGGCTTTGACCTCGTCATTCACTTGGCCAACTGCGGTGATTTTTTTCAGCAGGTCGGCCTTGCGATCCTGCAGGAAAGTCGTGATTGTGGCTTGGGTCTTCTTGAGTTCGTCCACTTCCACGTCGTCGAAGTAGCCGTTTTGCACTGACCAAAGGACGCACACCTGCACCGGCACTGACACGGGCTGGAACTGTGCTTGCTTGAACACCTCCACGATGCGTTTGCCGCGCTCGAGTTTGGCGCGCGTCGCATCGTCGAGGTCGCTGCCGAACTGCGCGAAGGCGGCCAGCTCGCGGAACTGCGCGAGATCCAGCTTGATGGTGCCAGAGACCTGCTTCATGGCTTTGATCTGTGCCGCGGAACCCACCCGGCTCACGGACAGACCCACCGAGATCGCTGGTCGCACGCCCTGGTAAAACAAATCGGTTTCCAAGAAAATCTGGCCGTCGGTGATCGAAATCACATTTGTCGGGATGTACGCCGACACGTCTCCCGCTTGCGTCTCGATGATGGGCAGCGCGGTGAGCGAGCCGCCGCCGGCGTTGTCGGAGAGCCGCGCCGAGCGCTCGAGCAAACGGCTGTGCAGATAAAACACATCACCCGGATACGCTTCTCGACCGGACGGCCGTTTGAGCACCAGCGACACCTGGCGGTAGGCCACGGCGTGCTTTGACAAATCGTCATAAACGATAAGCGCGTCCATGTTGTTGTCCATGAACCACTCGCCCATGGATGCACCGGCGAACGGCGCGAGAAACTGGTTTGTCGCCGAGTCACTTGCCGTGGCGGCCACCACGATGGTGTGCTCCAAGGCGTCGTTTTCCTCAAGATTTTGGATGA